>WBZP01000114.1_pt1 | contig 118815 bp, 103 predicted proteins | sample 5204301 | NCBI WGS metagenome assembly WBZP01 (sample SAMN12412401, study PRJNA552823) | activated sludge metagenome | isolation source: activated sludge from nitrification reactor of wastewater treatment plant... | place: USA: Pennsylvania | collected 2017 | reverse complement strand
TAACGGTTTGCAGCTACCCGAAGGTGGCGATTTCGAAACACTTCACTGTCAATCAAGCACAAACTTTGATAGAAGTACAAAGCTTGATGTAACCACTGAACCGCCACTTTTGGGTAGCTGCTGTTATAGCCAGTTGTTCTCATTTTATCGTTAATGTTTTTAGTCCTTCGAGTATTTCTAAGTATTGTTTTTTGTCAAACGTAAATGGTCCGATTTCTTTATAGTTAGTCATGTCGGGTTCTGAATAATTGTTTTCATAACCAAAGTCTTTCCAAATTACGTTTTTCTCTGTCACTTCTATTTTTGCGGTTATTGCACCGCAACCAATGTCGCCACACTCAGGACAAACATAAAAACAAGTCCGCCCAGTTTCTAATTCAGGTTTTGTAAGTCCTAAAAACTCCTCTATTTGTTTATTCTCGTATTCCTTGTTGTCTGTCCAACCGAAAGTCCCAATTAGGTCAAAGTCTGGTAGTCCAAAAAGTTGTCCGAGAGATTGTCCTGATACAATAAAGTCAATATATTTTCTGTTAGCTTTTGTCGAGCCGTTTTTGAAAGATTCACCTTTTCTATGTCCGTGTCTGAATGTTAGTGTGTCCATTTACAATTGGCTATAACGGTTGGTGTGTATAAGAAGTAGCGGATTAAAAAGCACTTTACTTTAAGTTTGGCACTGACTTTTATTAAAAGCACAGACTCTTGATTTAGCACTAAACCCGCTATTTCTTATACACTTTGTTAGCAAACGTTATTCTTTGATCAATTTTACCACACTTTGTCCCTCAGGTGTTTTTACATGTAGAAAGTAAATGCCTGCAGAACCATCTATATTGATTTGTTCATTGAACGCTGCATCGAGGTTTTTGGTAAAAACTACTTTACCTTGCAAATCGGCAAGCGTAATTTCCACATTATTCAAAGCCTGACTGAATAAAAGTTGCACCAGTCCCTTGCTTGGATTAGGGTAAGCTTTTATTTGAATGCCTTTAGCTATATCTCCTATTCCAGTTATTCCTTGACTCATTTTCTGAATAAAAACATCTGAAAATCCTGCCGAAGTAAAGTTATTTGTTCCTACACCCGGGTCGAAATCTACAGTTCCCTGGAAGTATCCTGTCGTATAGACATTTCCTAAAGCATCCACAGTAATGGAAGATCCTTCATCTTCATCACTCGCCCCAAATGATTTTGCCCAAATAAAATTACCAGAAGCGTCTAATTTTTGCACAAAAATATCTTCAAGTCCTACCGAAGTGAGGTTGGCTGTTCCCGCCCCCGGATCGAAATCAACTGTATCTTCAAAATTTCCTGTGGTATAGACATTTCCGGAAGCATCCACAGTAATGGCATTTCCATAATCAGTTGAAATTCCACCAAAAGAATGTGCCCAAATAAAATTGCCAGAAGCGTCTAATTTTTGTACAAAAGTATCATAAGTACCCTCCGAAGATGTAAGATTGGCTGTTCCTACTCCCGGATCGAAATCAACTGTATCTATGAAGAATCCTATGGTATAGACATTTCCTGAAGCATCCACTGTAATAGAATTTCCACCATCGGAATAGCTTCCCCCAAAGGATTTCACCCAAATAAAATTACCGGAAGCGTCCAATTTTTGCACAAAAACATCATAATATGCTGCTGAAGTAAGGTTGGCTGTTCCTGCTCCCGGATCGAAATCTACTGTTTCTGAGAAGCGTCCAGTGGTATAGACATTTCCGGAAGCATCCACAGTAATGGCAACTCCAAAATCAGTTGAAATCCCACCAAAAGATTTTGCCCAAATAAAATTACCAGAAGCGTCTAATTTTTGCACAAAAATATCCCAATCTCCTGCCGAAGTGAGATTGGCTGTTCCTGCTCCAGGGTCGAAATCTACTGTTCCTCGGAAGTATCCAGAGGAGTAGACATTTCCGGAAGCATCCACAGTAATGGAAGATCCTTCATCTTCATCACTCGCCCCAAAAGATTTTGCCCAAATAAAATTACCAGAAGCGTCTAATTTTTGCACAAAAATATCTTCATTTCCTACCGAAGTGAGGTTGGCTATTCCCGCCCCCTGGTCAAAATCTACTGTTCCTCGGAAGTGTCCAATAGTATAGACATTTCCTAAAGCATCCACAGTAATGGAATATCCTCGATCAAATGAGCTTCCTCCAATAGTTATTGCCCAAATAAAATTACCAGAAGGGTCTAATTTTTGCACAAAAATATCTTCAAGCCCTACCGAAGTATGGTTGGCTGTTCCTGCTCCCGGGTCAAAATCTACTGTTCCTCGGAAGTATCCAGTTGAGTAGACATTTCCTGAAGCATCCACGGTAATGGAAGATCCTTCATCATAATCTAAGCTACCCCCAAATGATTTTGCCCAGTCTAAGGTTTGGGCATTTAACCCTACTGTAATTAGTAGGGCAATCAAAGTATTTTTTGTTGTTTTCATTTTTTTCTGTTTAAGTTATTAATAATGTTTGCTAACGGTTCGGGTATTGCCGCAGTGGGGGATTTTCAGCACCAAAGTTCAATAGATGTACTACCGTTTGTTTAAGCACAAAAGTTTCATAGAAGCACTTCACCCCCCATTGCGGCAATACCTTGTTAGCGGCTGTATTTTTATCAAAGTTCAATTGTCCGTTCTATGTTTATTTGTTCTAAAAATGTTTCATCGTGCGACACAACAATGATTGTCCCTTGGTATTCATTTATTGCTGCTGTCAGTATTTCAACATTCTGTATGTCTAAATTATTTGTTGGCTCGTCAAAAATAATAATATCTGGTGACTTACTGTTAATCGTCAAGCAACAAAGTAACAAACGCATTCTTTCGCCACCACTCAAAGCACTACAAGATTTGTCCCAATCATTTTTTGTAAACAAAAAGCGGTTGAGCCGGATTTTGATTTCGTGTTCTTGTAATGCAGAAACATTGAATTGTTCGGCTTGTTCGTAAACTTTTAGTTTGTTGTCAAGCAAAGAATAGTCTTGGTCAATATAAACCGCTTTGTTGTCTGCTCGGTAAATTGTTCCTGCTTGCGGTTTAATGTCGCCCAAGATGAGTTTTATCAAAGTAGTTTTTCCCGAACCATTTGTACCTTTCAATGCGATTCGTTCGCCACTTGTAATTTGAAAGTTCAGATTGTCTTTCCAAAGCGGTTGTGTGTGGTAAGCATAATTGATATTTGTTGCCGTAAACAAAACTTTTCCTTTGTGTAATGCTGAATTGTCAAAACCAAACTTCATTTTGTCAATGTCAGGCAACGAAGAACGAAGTTCTTGTAAGTCTTGCGAAATGCCCCCGATTTTTTCTGCGTGAACACTTTTCATTTTTGATGTGCTGTTTTCTGCATTGTTTCGCAAAGTGTTCAACATTATTCGGGCAACGCCCGCTTTTTCTTGTTTGCCTTTTCCACGACTGTCTAATTTTTGCTGTCGTTCCAATGTTTCCCGTTCTTTTTCTTTGGCTTTTCGCAGTTCTTTTTCTTTGCTTTGAATGTCTTGACTTAAAGCGTTGTTTTCAATTTGTTTTTGCTCTTTGTAAAAGTCGTAATTACCGCCATAAACTTTAACTCCGTGTTTACTTAATTCGCAAATTGTGTCCAACAAGTTTAGTAATTTTCTGTCGTGGCTTACAACAATCAATGTGCTTTTTGTGGACTTAATGAAGCTATACAAAAGTTGTCTGCCCGAAACGTCTAAATGATTGCTTGGCTCGTCCAACAAAACCAATTCGGGTTGATGAATGGAAATTCCCGCCAAAAAAACTTTTGTTTTTTGTCCTCCGCTTAACGTTTCCATTTTTTGCGATAAGTCTAAGCCGTCCAATTGCCAAAAGTTCAGTGCCTCTTTGCAACGGTCTTCTATTGTCCAATCGTCATTCAGCAAATTGAAATTTTCCTCGCTTGTGTTTCCGTTCAAGATGTCTTTCAAAGCGTTCAATTTGCCTTCAATTCGCAACGCTTGTGCTATTGTCAAATGATTGAATTGTCCGAAAATTTGCGGAACATAATACGGCTCTGCGTCAATGTTTATTTGTCCGCTTGAAGGTTGAAGTTCGCTTGCAATAATTTTGAGCAAGGTAGATTTCCCTACTCCGTTGTTGCCTATTAAAGCTGTCTTTTCGTGATTGTTTACTGTCAGATTGATGTCGCTAAACAGTAAATCTTTGCTAGGGTGTGTATATGAAATGTTTTGTAAAATCAACATAATTTTTTTCGTTAAAGATGAAACAATACAGCAACCGCTTTGCGGTTGTTGTTCTGATATGTCTGAAAGAAATTATTTTTTACATTCTGTCTTTACTTAATTTTTTGTGTCTGAAATATATGAACTTTCTGTTTAGCACGGTCGGTTGTAATATAGCCGCTAACTTACTTATTAGCGAAACTCCCATATCTCATTTATATCCCTAATCCCATCTGCTCCTGCAGGCTTAGGGAAGGTTTTCTCTAATTGGGTAGTTGCGCCAATCCCCACGTGCATTTGGTTCGCGTGAATAGCTTTTACTTTTATTTGAAGCATGTGATTGAATTTAATTTTTGCTGTCGCGGGTTAAATGCTCCCAGTGGTTTCCGGTCGGCCGGGTTATCCTGCTTGTAAATTTTATTTTGTTAAAGTGATATGCACTAATGACAGTACCAAAAGTAGCGATTCTGTGGTATTTTCCAAACAATAAAGCAATGGGTTTGCCTGAATTGTTCTCATCAATGGAGGGGAAATTAACAGTCGACATGCTTTTTAATGGCCGCTTTGGAATTTTCCTGTTCCGGTAATCCGGATCTCGGGCTCCGGCTTTTATAAATCCAGGTCTTCAAACGGACTTCTGATCTGACGCATCTTTTCATTACTAACATGGGTATAGATTTCAGTGGTGCGGATGCTGCTATGCCCAAGCATTTCTTTGATGTAGGTGATATCTACGCCGTTTTCTAAAGTATGGGTGGCAAAACTATGCCTGAGCCAGTGTAAAGAGGCGTCTGTTCTGAGTCCGGCTCGTTCAAGTGCTTGTTTCATAACCAATTGTATGCTGCGCTCGGAGTATTTTTCGCCCGATTTCTGGCCTTCAAAGAGCCAGAATTTGGGCCTGTATTCCTTGTAATAGTCCCTCAATGCTTCTATCATTTTGGGGGGTATCCGTACAATTCTGTCTTTCCGGCCTTTTCCACCACGGATAAATAGTTGTTGTCGCTTGCCGTCGATATCCTGCGGCTTGAGATTCAGCAAATCGCCTCGTCTTAATCCGCAAGCGTAAATCAGACTCAACATACACCGGTGTTTGATATTGGTGGTGAGCCTTAGCATCTTTTCAATGTCCTTCTGGTCGAGGACGTGCGGTAATAGCTTGTCTTTTTTCGGATAACGAATGTGCTCCGGATCAAGTTTTCTTCCTTCAAAACGCCGGAAGTATAACTTTAATGCACTGATTAGTGTTCGGTGCCACGAAATACTGAGCTTCCGCTGAAAGGCATATTGATGAAGGAACCTGTTTACATCCTCGTTACTGACTTGCTCCGGTGTCGAGGGATGGATATGTTCTAAAAAAATCCGAAGCGCATCGCTATATGTTTTTACGGTGCTTTTGGAAAGACGCTCTGTCTCCATCTGCCGGATGAATTTTTCAACCTGTCTTTGAATTTCGTGAGATGCTGCCGGCGTATCTTCCGGTGATTTGACTTTTGGATAGTAGCTGGTTGCATTAGCTTCCTGCGGAGATTCATCCGTTTCAACCTCGCAGTTTGTGATGGTCTTTATATGCCTCATAAACTCCTCCGTCCCCGGACCATACCAGCACCGTTTGCTATGACTCCATTTTACGCCACCGTAACCTCTCACAAGCTGTACCAGCTTCGCATCATACGGAAAGTGTAGTTCCCAAATGTCTGTCCCCCGATGCATCGATTTCCTTACCCGGATGGCTTTGTTCTTTTCCATCCCGCAAATGTCTTACAGGTGGATCCTATTATCCGTATAATAAACGTTTAACTGCTTTGCCGTCTCCCAACATAAAAGATCATACACGATCATAAAAAATCAGCGGCCCAAAAAAGTCCTTCAGGAACACGGGTGACACCGATTTTGCTGATCCGCCGTACGGCGGACCGCAGATCTATTTCTGCTATGAGATTATATTCTGTAAAAATTTACCATCCCACATTGCAAAGCAATGACGGGACACCAATTTTAGTTCAATCCTTGCGACGTCGTTTAATATGCCTTTTGGTTAAAATACTTGCAGAATGATGGATGGCGATTATGTCAATTCTTTTTTTCGAAAGTATCCAATAAATAATTCTGTAGTTTCCTAAAATTACTTCTCTTATCGACTTATTGTTTATCTCCGGAACTATTCGTCCAAGCTCAGGGAAATCTTCTAAAAATTTGACTGTTTCAAAAATATTCTGAATAGTTGCTTTTGCATATTTTTCAGAATCGCGCGCTATAAACTCTCCAATGGCAGCTAAATCTGTCAGCGCTTTTTCAGTAATTTTTACTTCAACCATTTTTTAAGCTTAGCCTCTGCTTGTTTCAGTGTAAGAGTTTTGCCTTCTTTCGATTGTTTCATCCCGGCTTGAATCTTATCCAACAGAAGAATTCGATCAATGAGCTCTTCGGAGGAGAAGTTTGCCGGCAATCCGTTTATCGACTCTATTACTTTCTTTTTAGTAAGCATCTGATTAATTCTTTCGACTAAGATACAGATTTTTTGTGATTCATCTTTCTAATTAATATTCTGCTTTCAATATCAAAATCAAGTAAAATTTATACTACCTGTAATGGATAATCGCAGTTCTTAAAATCAGTAGCCAATTAACCTCCTTCAGGAACACTGGTGACACCGATTTTGCTGATTCGCAGCATTTCATTTCTGAAATAAAATTATCTACATCTTAATCCGCGAAAATTCGCTCAATCCGCCTCCGCCGTACGGCGGATCCGCGTTCCAAACTCTTTGCCAATAGGAACACGGATAACACCGATTTTGCTGGTCCGCCGTCCACCTCCGCCGTACGGCGGACGGCAAAGGCGGACCGCGAATCTATTTCTGCAATGAACTAAATACATATTTATATCGACTAAACATAACAGTGCAAATCATAAATATTCATAAAAAATCAGTGGCCCATTTTCAAATCACTCAACCCTCCCCATCGTCGCCCGATGCATCATCCCGCTTTCAGGGATGTTCTTTGGATCAAATTCAATATTGCCACTTTGAAGGTTGTCGAGGTAGTTTCGGTAGGCGGGGACTTGAATGATTTGCTGATATCCGGTGTAGAGCAAAACGGTCAGCACGATGGTGAGCAAAACATTCATCAACAGCGGACGAAGACGGAGATCTGTGGAGAGTATCCAACTACTGGCCAGTACTACCATCAGTAAACTGATATGACTCCAGGCTCTTCCCGGACCATAGTCACCCATGATCCAAACCATAAAAAAGGTATGCGCGGTCAGGAGAACGATTCCGATGAGTTTAATGCGGACCGTTGTTTTAAGCCACGTGGTTCCGGAGGATGGTCTCTTAAGCAGGCCCGGTTGCCAGATGCTGAGGAGAATGGGCAGGGCGATGAGCAATCGTAACGGTAAGTGATAGAGCGCGATCTTGGCAGTGAAGTAGGCGCCTTTGGTGAGAAGTCCCAGTGCGTTTAGGTCGGGGAGGGCAGCGTCGCGTTTGGCATGTCCGGTCCCCATCCAGGCGATGAGGAACCCAACGGCCACGCCTATACTAAAATTGATGATATGACGGCTGTAGGGACGCATCTCGTCTTTCCGGAGATAGTACCCGCCGGCAAGCGTGAGGGAAAAAATCCCCACTGCGGGTTCCGATGCTCCGCCGTAGTAGAGTCCGAGGAAGGTGAGCAGACTGTCTTGCACGAATCCCCGCTTTACCGGCTGCAACACCAGCCCGAATGCGAAGATCAGTGCAATCAGATTCCAGCCGTACATCGTGCTGGTGTTCATCCAATACCAGGTGTCGGCGATGTCGAAGGTGCAGATCAGTAATGCCAGCGAAAGCAAACCGGCTGTTAAAATCGATTGTGAACGCATCTCCGGCCGGATACAGTCATTTATAACCGGAGTTCGCACTAACCGAAGGAAGGCCAGCAGCAGCGTCGTAAACGTTGTCAGATGATAAAGGAGTAGGGAGGAGTCGGGTTTCAGAAACCACATCCAGGTATGCAGGAATAAAAACGACATCCACCGCGTGTTCCAGGTATTGTAATGTTCGATGGTTGCTCCCAAAATCCCTTCGCGGTTCAGCGTTGCCCACATCACCAGATCATCGTCCACCATGCGGTTGTAAAAGGCCACGTAAAGAGCAATGACACCTCCTGTCAAGACAATCAACCATAGAAAGATTCTTCTGTCCACCTGACAAATGTATTTAACTAAGTTACAAAGAGGCAGAGTTACAGAGGCTCAGAGTTAAAAAGTTTCTAAGTTTAAAAGTTCCTGAGGTGCAAAATTTCAGATCACTTACGCCCTGTGCGCAGACTCAAGGATATAAAGGTTCACAGTTTCCGGGTTTTGAACATGAAACGTCAATCTATACATTTCATTCATACCAGTCTATTTCGGCCAATACCTTCTATTGCTCCACCCGCACGGAGTGCGAAAGGCAACCCGGCATTGAAGCACAATGGCGGAGCTATAATTATATAACTCTGTATCTCTGCCACTCTATAACTCTAGCCCCCCCCGAGGCGTCTCCCGTAACTTGCACGGTGTGCACATTGCGGGACGAGCCGAAAGCGCTCTGTAACCCTGTAACCCTGTAACCCTGTAACCCTGTAACCCTGTAACCCTGTAGCCCTTTAGCTCTGTAGCCTTGTAGCCATGTTGCCCTGTAGCCCTGTAGCTCTGTAGCTCTGTAGCCCTGTAGCTCTGTAGCCCTGTAGCTCTGTAGCCCTGTAGTCCTGTAGCCCTGAGGCTTCTCCCGCAACTTGCACGGCGTGCACATTGCGGGACGAGCCGCAAGCGCTCTGCAACCCTGCAACCCTGCATCCCGCATTGCAAAGCAATGGCGGGACTGCAACCCAGCAACCCTGTAACTCTGTAGCATTGTAGCTTTGTGGCTTTGTAGCTCTGTTGCACTGCCTCCAACAAAAAAGGCTGCCATCGGCAGCCTCGTTTGAGAGAAGGAGTTTGTCGTTTATTTGACAGAATTCAGGATCGCCTCGAAAGCCGCGGGATTGTTCATCGCAAGGTCAGCAAGCGTTTTGCGGTTAAGCTCTACATTGCTGGCGTGGATTTTACCCATGAACTGAGAGTACGACATTCCATGCTGACGGGCAGCAGCGTTGATACGCTGAATCCAGAGTGCACGGAAGTTGCGTTTCTTGGTCTTACGGTCGCGGTATGCGTACTGAAGTCCTTTTTCGACAGTGTTTTTGGCAACTGTCCATACGTTTTTGCGGGAACCGAAATTACCCTTGGCAAGCTTGAGGACCTTTTTCCTCTTTGCCTTTGAAGCTACGTGATTGACGGAACGTGGCATGTTGTTTTCGTTTTTTTGGCGTTAGCGTCCCACCCACGTGGGCCCTTGATGCTAAGTACCGGGTTAGAATTGATTTTGTTTTCCGGGTGGTATGCGGCAGGTGATTAAGCCTGAGCCAGCATACGTTTTACCCTGTACTCGTCCGTTTCGTGAACGAGTCCGCTGGCAGTTAATGCGCGCTTCGCTTTGGTTGTCTTCTTGGTCAGGATGTGACGTTTGAAGGCATGCTTACGCTTCATTTTTCCGGTGCCGGTCGCTTTGAAGCGCTTCTTGGCACTGGAGTTTGATTTCATTTTCGGCATGGTTCGTAATTTATGCTTCGTTATTGTTTTCCGGCTCTGACTTGTCGTCTGCTACAGGTGCTTTCGCTTCTTTCGCAGCGACCGGTTTTTCAGCTGCCTTCTCATCAGCAGGCTTGGCCGGTTTTGGTTTTTTGTTTGGTAAGGGGGCCAGGTGCAGAAACATCCTGTTGCCTTCAAGCTTCGGCAGCATCTCAACTTTGCCGTACTCTTCCAGCGCCTGCGCAAACTTGAGGAGGATGATCTCTCCCCGCGCTTTGTAGGCGATGGCCCGTCCTCTGAAATGCACATAGGCTTTTACCTTGGCACCTTCTTCGAGGAAGTTCATGGCATGTTTCAGCTTGAAATTGAAGTCGTGGTCGTCGGTATTGGGACCGAAACGGATCTCTTTCATGACCTGCTTCGATGACTTCGCTTTCGTTTCCTTTTCCTTCTTCTTCCGCTCGTAAAGAAACTTCTGATAGTCAACGATGCGGCAAACGGGTGGATCCGCCTGCGCAGCAATTTCTACAAGGTCTAAACCGGCTTCTTCGGCCAGCTTGATCGCCTCTTGCGTAGAAATGACTCTCGGTTCACCACCTTCGCCAACTAAACGGACATGTGTTGCCCGGATCTTGTCGTTGATCTTGTGCTCCGGTTCCTTCTTGATAGGACCTCGGCCTCTGTTGAAGCCTCCCGGTCGATTGGGAAAAGTTGCTATAATTGCCTCCTTTTTGTGTTAAGTTATTATTAATCAAGCCGATAACAGTTCGTTGATCTCGGCATTAATCCTGTTTATGAAGTCCTGGATGCGCAGCGTTCCCTGATCACCCTTTCCGTGTTGACGGACCGATACCGCGTTGTCTGCTTCCTCTTTTTCTCCCACCACAAGCATGTAGGGGATCTTTTTTACTTCTGCGTCGCGGATCTTTTTACCGATCTTTTCGTCACGGTCGTCAACGAGGGCGCGAATATCGGAATTTATCAGGAGTTGTGAAACTTTTTTCGCGTATCCGTTGAATTTATCTGAGATCGGCAGGATTGCCACCTGCTCCGGAGCCAGCCAGAGGGGGAAATTGCCCGCAAAATGCTCAATCAGGAAGCCGATGAACCGTTCATGGGTGCCCAGCGGCGCCCGGTGAATACAGATCGGAGTCTCCATTTCGTTTTTCGCATTGCGATAGGTCAACCCGAAACGGGCCGGTACCGCAAAGTCAACCTGATTGGTAGCCAGCGTAAACTCTCGCCCGATAGCACTCCAAACCTGTACGTCGATCTTCGGTCCGTAAAACGCACCTTCATCAGGAACTTCTACGTACGGAATCTTCGAGTCAATCAGCACCTGACGCACCATGTCCTCGGTTTCTTTCCAGAGTACCGGATTGTCAACGTATTTCTGTCCCAGTTTGCTCGGCTCGTGGGTAGAGAATCGCATGACGTATTTCTGGATACCGAAAATCTTGAAGTACTTGAGGTACATTTCGTTAACGGCGTTGAACTCGTCGGCGAACTGTTCCTTGGTACAGTAGATATGGGCATCGTTCATCTGCAACTGACGTACACGCATTAATCCGAATAACTCTCCGCTTTGCTCGTAACGGTAGCAGGTACCATATTCGGCTAAACGAATTGGAAGGTCTTTGTAGCTGGGATTCAGCTCTTTGAAGATCTTGTGGTGGTGCGGACAGTTCATCGCCTTCAGATAGTACCGCTCTCCTTCAAACTCCATGGGAGGGTACATACTGTCGGCGTAATAGGGCAGGTGACCACTGGTCAGATACATGCTTTCCTTGGCCAGGTGCGGGGTACGAACGCGTTTGTATCCGGCCTGGTTTTCGGTTTTCTTGGCTAAACGCTCGAGTTCTTCAATCAGCACACCGCCGTTGGGAAGCCAGAGTGGTAAACCCGGACCTACATCATCGTCGAAGGTGAAGATTTCCATCTCCTTGCCAATTTTGCGGTGGTCGCGTTTTTTGGCTTCTTCGAGCATGGTCACGTATTCGTCGAGCTCTGATTTTTTCGGGAAGGTGATTCCGTAGATGCGGGTGAGCATCGGATTGTTGGAGTCGTTCTTCCAATAAGCACCCGCTACATTGGTAAGCTTGATGGCCTTGATGTAACCTGTACTCGGAATATGAGGACCGCGGCAGAGGTCGGTAAAGTTCCCCTGTGTGTAGAAGGTGATCGAGCCGTCTTCGAGGTTGCCTAGAAGGTCGAGTTTGTACTGATCCTGCTTTTCGGTGAAATAAGCAATCGCCTCGGCTTTGCCCATCTCTTTTCGTACGTAAGCATTGTTTTGCTTGGCCAGCTCCACCATTTTGTCTTCGATCTTTTTCAGGTCGTCGGCCGAGAAATGTTGTCCGCCAAAGTCAACGTCATAGTAAAAACCATTCTGCACAGGAGGTCCCACCCAGAATTTAATGCCCGGATAATAAAATTCCAGCGCTTCCGCCATCAGGTGAGCGGAGGAGTGCCACATCGTGCTCTTGCCGTCCGTATCGTTCCACGTCAGAAGCGTCAGATTGGAGTCTTCGTCAATGGGGCGGTTCAGGTCGCGGACTTCTCCATTCACCTTTGCCGCCAGTACGTTTCTGGCAAGTCCTTCAGAGATGGACTTAGCCACATCCATTGCAGTAGCCCCCTTGGGATACTCGCGAACGGAATTGTCGGGCAGAGTGATTTTGATTTGCATAAGAATTTTAAGAGGTGCAAAGATAGTGGTTTTTTGACCGTGTTGACAGGAAGATTTTCTTTTTCTTACAGGTCCGCCCGGCTCTGTGGTTAGGCGGCAAAGGAGTACGTGCAAGATTAAATTTCTGTTACCAGACTCCCATAAGGTTCCAGATGAAAGGATCCACTTTCGCTGATGAGATGTGATGCATGACTGAACAGTACGGTGAACCGGGTGTGATTTTCCTCTTTGCGCAGTTCAGTGGGTGTACCGGTGAGATTATGCATGATCAGCCATTGCCTTCCTTCTCCATTGAGTGTATAGATCAGCACCGACGATTCACTGCAGTCGATGGTATTAAGCAAAGCTGTGGCGAGCCATGGATGAGCTTTGCGGAACTGCAGCAGTTGCCGGTAATGCTGAAAAACTGAACTATTGTCGTCTTGTTGCAGGTGGAGCGGGGAGATGTTTTTTTGGGTAGAATATTTCGCTTTGACCCAGTGCGTGGCAAATGGATCGCCGGTTGGACCTGACCAGAGGAAAGGTTCGCGGATCTGTTCGTCGGGCTTGTCGCCGGTCATGCCAAGTTCTTCGCCGTAATAGATGAAAATTTCGCCGGGCAGGGTACAGAGGATAGAAGCAGCCAGTTTGATTTTTGCGGAATCACCTTTAAGCCGCGTGGCGACACGGGTCTGGTCGTGGTTGCTGAGGAAGATGGCGTCGCGAACAGAGCCGGATTGCAACGCGTACCATTGCTGCACGGCCATGTACCAGCCGGCCAGACAATCGTGCCGTTCGTACAGCACCGCCTGTATGATGTGTTCAGCGAGTTCGAAATTGAAGCAGGTGTGCAGACCTTTGGTGAGATAGGGGCCGATAAAGGCGCAGCTTTCGGTGATTTCTCCTACCGTGAAATATTCTTTCCCGGTGGCATCAAGCGCCGCCCGGAATTCCTGCCACCAGCGAATGTTCTCTTCGTTGCGATTGGGAGGGAAGATGTGCATGGCCGCGTCGAGACGGAATCCATCTACGCCGAGGTCGAGCCAGTAGCGGGCAATTTCAATCACATTTCTCCGGACGCGTTCGTTGCCGAAGTTGAGATCGGGCATGCCTTTCCAGAAAAGGCCGTAGTAGGCTTCACTTCGTATACCCGTTGCCGGTAGATGCCATTGCTCTTTTTCTGTTTCGGGGAGATAACGGGCATCTTTCCAGACATAAAAGTCACGATAGGTACTTCGTTTGCTCAGCAAGGCGCGTTTAAACCAGGGGTGTTGTTCGGAAGTATGGTTAACCACAAGGTCAAGGATGATTTTAATATTCCTACGGTGAGCTTCGCGGATGAGCTTTTTCAGATCCTGAAGGGTTCCGTATTCCGGATCAATTCCGAAATAATCCAGCACATCATATTTATGATACGATGGTGCAGGATGAACCGGCAATAACCAGATTCCTTCAATACCAAGATCTGCGAGATAATCGAGTTTGCTGATCAGCCCTCGCAGATCACCAATTCCATCGCCATTGCTGTCGGCAAAACTTCGTACAAACACCGAATACCAATTCATGCCAGCAAAGATAATTGCAATCATGCTGCAGCCTGCAGCCTGTAGCATTGTAGCCTGCAGCATTGCAGCCTGTGGCCTGCTCCCGCAGCGAGCTGCGGGACTGTAGCCTGCAGCATTGCAGCATTGTAGCCTGTAGCCTGCAGCATTGTAGCTTGTAGCCTGCAGCATTGCAGCCTGTAGCATTGTAGCCTGCAGCATTGTAGCCTGCAGCATTGTAGCCTGAAGCATTGTAGCCTGAAGCATTGTAGCCTGCAGCATTGTAGCCTGTGGCCTGCAGCATTGCAGCCTGTAGCATTGTAGCTTGTAGCCTGTAGCCTGCAGCATTGCAGCCTGCAGCATTGTAGCCCGTGGCATTGTAGCCTGCAGCCTGCAGCCTGCTGCAGATAAAAGCCAAAGCTTAGAACAGATAAATAAAGGCTGCAGTGGCGTCGATGGCGTTACCTTTGGGGTTGAGAATATCATTGTCGAGATATTGCTCAATCTGATCACGGGTGAATTTGGTGCCGTTGGAACTGGCCTCTTTGAGTGAATACTTTATACCAGTGTACCGCAATCCCGCAATCCCGCCAATGCGGCGCCGTTTAGCCCAGACCATGAATTCACAACCAAGCGAAAATCCTGTGCCTGCTTTGTAATAGAATATATTATGCGCACCGTTCGTGATCTTCGTGGCATCCAGATCGTATTTTCCATTAAAGGCAATCACTGGTCCGGCGAAGGGCATTACGGCCATGATTTTATTGGGGAACAGCAGCGCAAACTTGAGGTTAGGCATGTACGAAAAGTGGGTAAACATTCCGGTTGCATTTTCAAGCGGAGTAAGTAGTTCGGCTATGTGAAAGTTGACTTCGTTGCCCAATACCCATTTTTTACTGATGGGTGTATTGAAGAATAATCCCAGCGCGACACCGCCTCCGGCACTCATGAGTACATCATCTCCGTTTTCAGTGATAATACCACTCTTGAAATTGTCGAATCCTGCTCCTGCCGATAACTTGGCACCCGCACAGGCAGGAGTGTCATAGAGATGAAAATAGGCCGGCTTTTTATACTTGATGGAGTCATTTATCTGAGCGAAGCAGGCCGCGGATATGAACTGCAAAATCAAGATGAACAGATAGCGGGGATGGTGGCGGATGATTGATGTCATGGAAGAGATTGGAGCGAACCGCACTAAGATAGCCTTTTTCATGAAACAGGTTTTGATAGGGAGGCTGGAGAACGTAGCTGTTTTCTATTTTTAGGGCGGTAATTGATGGTACTACCGGTCATGGCAAAACGGAAAAATACGAAGGAGGTAATGAAGGTGTCCTACTATGAAAAGACCTTCAGTTTTTTTAATGATGTATATGAGGTGGTTCGGTTGATTCCGAAAGGACGGGTGACATCTTATGGTGCCATCGCAAAGTACCTCGGTTCGGCAGGTTCTTCACGTATGGTGGGTTGGGCAATGAATGCTGCACATACAGTAAAACCGAAAGTTCCGGCGCAACGGGTCGTTAACCGCAACGGTCTTCTGACAGGAAAGCATCATTTTGGAAGTCCGGATGCGATGCAGCGTTTGCTGGAGAAAGATGGAGTGGAAGTGGATGGTGATAAAGTAGTGGATTTTAAAAATCGCTTCTGGGATCCTGCTGTTGAACTGCAGATGGATTAGTTTTTCGATACCCATAAAACCAATACCGCATTTGCGTTATTTTAAGGGGAAAGCAGTTATTCGTTTCTGTTGTATTCCGACGAAGATTTTATTTTTTTTGTCTTGAAAAACAGCATCATCCATGTAACTTAAGATCGATGGTGTTCCATGGTATCTTCCTGCAGAATAAATTAGTTCTTCACCGAACTCATGCAGTATGATAAAGAAACTATTGTTTTTATTCCTATCCGGAATTGTGTTGCAGCCAGCTGTCATGGCGCAGGACTCCGGCACTCTGAAAACACTTCAGGTAAAGAACATCCGTCTTCGTTCATCGAATCCAACACCTCCGTCGGAGGCTACACTCGGGATCGTTCACATCGCATCTGAACCATGTCTGGAAGCCCTCGATTTTGAAAGTAACTGGAAAGAGGCGAATGAAAATATAAACCGGCTCGGATTAAGGTCCTCTGCGAATAACGCGTTGGGGACCTTGCCTCATCCTTCATTTATCTGGCCGGTGCGCCCTAAAGCAGGGTTCAGCGATTATGGTTATTACACCGTTCAATATCTTGTTGACCATAATTCGGCCTATAATAATCAGCTCCAGGATTACCACTGCGGTACGCGAACGTATGATGGGTCCAGCTTTAATCATGCCGGTACAGATATCATCCTCTGGCCTTATCCCTGGCGCCGGATGGACGAACAGGTGATGGAAGTTGTTGCGGCTGCTCCCGGAGTAATCGTGAGCCGGGCCGATAATAATTTCGACCGCCGGTGTGTGAATAACGGTACCGGATTGCCGAATAAAGTACAGGTGCGTCATGCGGATGGCTCCATTGCCTGGTACTGGCATCTTAAAACCGGTTCGCTGACTCCAAAACTTCCAGGCGATTCTGTTGTAACCGGTGAATATCTGGGTACGGCAGGCAGCTCGGGTTCTTCCAGCTGGCCGCATCTGCATTTTCAGGTGCTCGATTCGCTCGGAAATCTGATTGATCCCTGGGATGGATCCTGTAATATGATGAATCCCGGCGATAGCTGGTGGCAGAATCAGCAAACATATACGGTGCCCACAGTAAACAGAATCTGCACCAAGAAAACGATTTCTCATTATTATAACTGCCCAACCCCCGAGCCTGACGATGACCGCGATACTTTTTATCTGGGCGATACGCTCGCAATATGGTTATACTACCGCGACCTCGAACTGAATTCAACAACAACTATCAATCTGAAAAACCCTGCCGGGCAAACTGCAATTACTTTTGATTTTATTTCACCCTGGGCAACATCACCTACTTCCTATGCCGCATGGTATTACAATGTTGATGCCTGGTGGACGCCCGGCCAATGGACATTCGAAGCCATTTACAATGGACAAACATACCAGCATACTTTCTTTATGACCGGTGGTTATGCCGGCACCGATGAGAATGAACGATGGAAAAATCTGGTTATTTATCCCAATCCCGCAGTGAACGAAGTCACCTTGTCAGGGATTTCATTTGAGCCGGGCATGAAGATTCAGCTGACCGACGCTGTGGGACGCCTGATCAATGAAAAAATAATCAGTGAGCCAGATACAAAGGTGCTGCTTCAGACAAACGGTTTGGATGCCGGATTATACCTCGTTAAGCTGGAGCACGATGGTAACGAAACTGTCAGGCGATTATTTATCACCGGATAGTGTGCATATTTTTCTGCCCCGGGTACTTCCGCAGACCCGGGGCTTTTTTCATGTAGCTTTGTTACATGAAAATCCAACTTTGTCTGAGCGGTGGTGGTGCCCGTGGATTCGCCCATTTAGGTGTTGTCCAGGGACTCTCTGAACTTGGGTTCGAAATCGTACGGATTTCCGGTACCAGTGCTGGTGCTATTGCAGGGTCCTTTATTGCAGCAGGCATCGATCCGCAGGAAGTGCTGGAGATCTTCATCCGGCAACAAATGTTCAGGTTGTTTGGCGGAGCATTCAATAACGGACTTCTCCGTTTTGATGGCATTGACAAACTGATGCGCCAGTATTTGCCGGCCGACCTTTCGGATTTCAAAATTCCGCTTATCATATCAGCTACGGATATACTCAGTGGTAAAACCATTTATTTTACCAATGGAGAAACAGTTCCTGTTATTACCGGTGCATCCTCGATACCAGGATTGTTTCGTCCGGTCAGGTATCAGCAATGGGTGTTGGTGGATGGAGGTGTGCTGAATAATCTGCCGGTTGAACCTTTGAAGAAATTTAACCTGCCCGTTATCGGTGTGCACGTTAATCCGGTGGGAGAGATTCCTCCTCCTGCAGGTACAATTTCAGTGCTTGAACGGACGTTCCACCTTGGTGTTTACAGCAATACCCTTTATCGAGAGTCGTTATGCGATGTCCTCATTGAACCATCAAAGCTGAAAACGACCAAAGTGTTCGATTATAAAAAAGGGAAAGAGATTTATGAGGCGGGTTATCAGGAGGTTATGCACCGGGCGGATGAATTACTGGAGAAGTACCTGTAAGGAATTGTTAATCATTTCCTTCAGGAAAGTTTTTGATTCGCCCTATCTTTGCGCCTTCCCGGATGTTCTATCACCGGATTCGCAATTATGTCACAGGATATAGAGTTCAACAAAAACGAAGATTTTAATAAAATGCAGGTGAGCTTTCTGCATCAACGTCTTCAGAAAATTTACGAAGGCGGCGGAAAGAAGAGCGCCGAGAAACAAAAGGAGAAAGGAAAATTACTGGCCCGCGAACGGATCGCCTATCTGTTAGATAAAGATCGACCACAAATTGAAATAGGTGCTTTTGCAGCGGATGATATGTATAAAGAGCAGGGCGGTTGCCCCTCAGCCGGCGTAGTGGTGGTGATCGGATATGTTTCCGGACGCCAGTGTATCGTGGTTGCCAACGATGCCACTGTAAAGGCAGGTGCATGGTTTCCGATGACGGCGAAGAAGAACCTGCGCGCTCAGGAAATCTCTATAGAAAACAAACTGCCCATCATCTACCTCGTTGACAGTGCAGGAGTGTTTCTGCCGATGCAGGATGAAATTTTCCCTGATAAAGAACATTTTGGTCGCATCTTCCGCAACAATGCGGTCATGAGCAGTATGGGCATCATTCAGATTGCCGCCATCATGGGCTCCTGTGTAGCGGGTGGTGCGTATCTCCCTATCATGAGCGACGAAGCCTGCATCGTTGACAAAACCGGATCTGTGTTTCTGGCGGGATCCTATCTCGTAAAATCCGCGATCGGCGAAGACATCGACAACGAAACACTCGGTGGTGCAACCACGCAAAGTGAAATCTCCGGTGTTACGGATAATAAATTCCCCGACGATAAAAGTTGCCTCAATTATATCCGGAATGTGATGTCGAAGATTGGCCGGTTACCGAACGCTGGTTTCGACCGGGTGGAGCCGGTGCTTCCGAAGAAAGACGAAAAAGAGATTTACGGTATTCTTCCCGAGACGCGCGACAAACAGTTTGATATGCATGAAATGATCTATCGACTCGTGGATGATAGTTCGTTTGATGAATATAAAGAAAAATATGGTCAAACTATTGTATGCGGCTATGCCCGGATTGATGGATGGGCTGTAGGAATTGTAGCTAATCAGCGTAAGGTGGTGAAGAGTAAGAAAGGCGAAATGCAATTCGGTGGTGTGATCTTTAGCGACAGTGCCGATAAAGCAGCGCGCTTCATCATGAACTGTAATCAGCGGAAAATTCCACTGGTGTTCCTGCAGGATGTGACCGGCTTCATGGTAGGATCACGTTCAGAGCAGGGCGGTATTATCAAGGATGGAGCGAAACTCGTGAGTGCTGTCGCGAATTCTGTAGTGCCGAAGTTCACCATCATCACCGGGAATTCATTCGGAGCCGGTAATTATGCGATGTGCGGAAAAGCCTATGACCCGCGACTTATCGTTGCCTGGCCGAGTGCACAGATTGCCGTGATGGGTGGCTCGCAGGCTGCTAAAACCCTGTTGCAGATCCAGACTTCTACTCTGAAAGCAAAAGGGCAGGAAATTTCACCTGAAGAAGAAAAGAAACTGCTCGATACAATCACAGAGCGATACAATAAACAGATGTCGCCGTATTATGCTGCTTCCCGTCTCTGGGTGGATGCGATCATTGATCCGCTTGAAACACGTAAGTGGATCTCGATGGGAATAGAGGCCGCGAATCATGCGCCGATTGAGAAGCAATTTAATGTTGGAATAATTCAAACGTAGATGCCGGCCCCTTCGGGACTCGTTCCCTTCGGCTCCGCTCAGGGAACGGCAGATGCAGCACACTAAACGCTGGTCGCTCCAGCGGAACAAACAACTTAACATTCCGCCTCCGGCGGAACAAACAATTTAACATTGTCCAATATCTTTGAATTTAACGGCTACCGTCCGGTAATCCACGAATCCGCTTTCGTACATCCGAATGCTACTGTTACCGGTAATGTATTTATTGGTAAGGAAGTGTATATCGGTCCCGGAGCTGCCATCCGTGGCGACTGGGGTGAAATTATTATTGAGGATGGGTGTAATGTGCAGGAGAATTGTACGATACATATGTTCCCCGGTGTAACGGTACGGTTATACGAAAAGGCGCATATCGGCCACGGTGCTATTATTCACGGTGCCACCATCGGGCGGAATGTACTGGTGGGAATGAACGCGGTGGTAATGGATCGAGTGGTGGTGGGTGATCATTCAATTGTTGGTGCGTTATGTTTTGTGCCGGAAGGCATGCAGATTCCTGAACGTAAGATTGTTGTTGGTAATCCGGCGAAAATTATCAAAGACATGACCGACGAGATGATCGCCTGGAAATCGAAAGGGACAGATCTCTACCGGATGCTGCCGGAGGAATTGCGCAGTACGCTTAAACCCTGCAAGCCGTTGCGGGAGGTACCAGCCGACCGCCCCAAACAACAATCGGTCTATGCAACCTGGATGCAATCAAAAAATGAAGGCAATTCCGGAAAATAATTTGTAATTTACTCCTCTATGAAATTCAGGCTAACCTTGTTTCTGATACTGCTGTCCGGCTGGGTACAGGCGCAGATTCCTGTTATTTTACGTGTGTCCCGCACAGAGCAATCGGATACGCTGGGGTGTAATTTTGTGAGTGAACTGACCCGGATTACCTATGATGCGATCGTCAACGGGAAGGCCCGTTTGTGGAATTCGCCGCAAAAGGAAATTCAGATTATGGGATCAAGTCTGCAGGAGATAGAACGTGCTTCCGGAACCTCATTCATGGATCAGGAGGTGGTGTTTATCTATGAGTACTGGTCCAACCTGAACGCCGATCTGAAAAGTACAACGAATGGTTTTTTATTCGCTAATAAGACGAAGACCGGAGAAGATGTGGAGTACGGTTATGTAGAATATGTGGATCTGCAGGAGTATTTTATGCGCGAGCGTGTATTGACCAATGCTAATGGAAACTTCAATGCGAATCTGGCCGGTTATATACAGTCGAAAAACTATAACTATAATTTCCTTCAGTTTGCAGGAAAAGTAATCGATAATATCACTGACTCCAGAAAGATCCGCGATGAGTTCATCGGGCAGCTCCGGTTCAATCAAAGTGCTTTTGCCCGCAATGAGGTGCCTCAGAAAATGGTGGTGTGGACCCTCGACTACAGCACGGAAACAGCCAATGAGAAATTTGCAAGCGGAAACCTGCTGCTCTCTACCATCGATAAATTCCTCCGCTCCAATGAAGAAGTCTTTTTTAATCTTGGCGGCGATCAGATACTGACTCATTTTCAAAAAGGAAAGTGGAAGGTGAGTAAGCTGGAAGTACATGAACTCTGGAAAAAAATCAATGACGAAATCATGTTTGATCCGACTGAAGTCACCATTTTTATCAATGACAAACCGCTTACCGTCATTCCTTATCGTGATATGTTGAAAATGGATGTCAAAGTGGGGGATTTGAATTGGCTCGATGTCATCCGGACAAAGAACTTCAACTATGTGATTCGGTCTATCAACAATCAGACGCTGGTGCGCAGTGAGTCTTATTCATATCAGAAGGCATTGCTGGAAGCCGAATGGAACAAGCTTTCGGTTGCAGCTCCGGGTTATTAGTGCTTTCTGAAGCTGATTCATAGTTAACAATCCTTTGTGAATCTCCTGCACTTTATTGGCCGTTTTTCATCTGAAATAGTCTTATTTTCGTAACGGTTCAGAGGCTCGTGCCGTATAAGCGGCCAACCTCATAAATTGAATACCATGACCAAGATTAAATTTGGAACCGATGGCTGGCGTGCCATCATCGCAAAAGACTTCACTGTAGCAAATGTAGCCCGCGTGGCTGAAGGAACTGCCAAATGGCTGCTGGCTACCAATAAACAACCTCAGATTGTTCTCGGGCACGATTGTCGGTTTGCCGGTGAGCTGTTTTGTGACACCGTGGCCAAAGTGATGTGTTCCATGGGTGTTCAGGTACATCTCGCCCGAGGTTTTGTATCTACCCCGATGATTTCACTGGGAGCTGTGAATCTGAAGAAAGACCTCGGTATCATCATTACAGCCAGTCACAACCCTCCCGAATACAATGGCTTTAAGCTGAAAGGATCTTTTGGCGGTCCGCTGCAGCCTTCTAAAGTATCCGAAATTGAAGAGCTTATTCCGGATACCTGCTCGGTTGACCTTGATAAAGTTGAACTGGCTGCATTTGAAGGTAAAGGGCTTCTGGCTTATGTGGACCTCGAAACCATGTATGTGGATCATGTGAAGGCTAACTTTGATCTGGAAGCAATCAAAAAGTCGGGTTTAAACCTTGCCTACGATGCGATGTACGGTGCTGGCCAAAATGTATTGAAACGTATTCTTCCGGATATGACCTTCCTCCATTGCGATTATAATCCTTCCTTCAAAGGACAGGCTCCGGAACCTATTCATAAGAACCTTACCGAGTTTTCCAATCTGATTAAGAACGGGAATTTCGCTTCCGGACTTGTGACCGATGGTGATGCCGATCGTTTAGGTTTCTATGATTCGAAAGGCAATTTCGTCGATTCTCATCATATCATTCTTCTGCTGATTCACTATCTCCATAAATACAAAGGACTCGGCGGAAAAGTGTGTACAGCATTCTCCACTACGCCCAAAGTGGCCAAGCTTTGTAAACACTACGGACTTGAAATGGAGACTGTGAAAATCGGCTTCAAATACATCGCCGAAATCATGATCAAGGAAGATGTGTTGCTGGGTGGTGAAGAGTCAGGTGGGATCGCTATCAAGGGGCATATTCCGGAACGCGACGGTATCTGGATGGGCTTAACATTGTGGGAATTCATGGCGAAGAGCGGTAAAACACTCAATGATCTCATCGAAGAAGTGTACGCAATCGTTGGACGTTTTTCTTTCGAACGGAACGATCTCCACATCAAGGAAGAAATCAAGCAACGCGTACTGGATAACTGTAAGTCGGGTGCTTATACCAGCTTCGGTAAATACAAAGTATCGCGGGTGGAAGACCTCGATGGTTATAAATATTTCTTCGAGAACGGCGATTGGCTGATGATCCGCGCTTCCGGTACAGAACCTGTACTGCGTACCTATGCTGAGTCAAATTCGAAAGATGCCGCATTCGATATCCTCAATACCGCGAAGGATATCCTTATCAACTAAACCTCATGACCCTTTTCAAGGTCATTGAAAATAGTATGATGAAGCACATGGTCGTCGTGATGATGGCCATGTGCTTTTGTTTTGATTTGCAGGCCCAGTTTTCCGAAACAGCAGCTATTCGTTTCATGGATAATGCACCAGACTATCGTTCCGCCAGAGGCAGATGGGTGGGAGCAGGTCTTGCCGCTGGTTACGCAGGAACGATGAGTGCGCTTTATGCCACCTGGTACAGCGATTATCCCATGGGGAAATTTCATGGTTTTAATGATAACAATGAATGGCTGCAGATGGATAAAGTGGGACATGCCGGCTCGGTGTATTATCTCTCCCGATGGACCAGCGGACTGATCCGATGGACCGGAAAGAATGATCGTGCCTCTGCAGTGCTTGGTACCGGATCAGCCTGGCTCTTTTTGCTCACGATTGAAGTATTCGATGGGTTCTCCACGCAATGGGGATTCTCCACCGGCGATTTACTCGCAAATACAGCAGGCGCAGGATTGTACCTCGGTCAACAACTCGGCTGGAAAGAGCAACGAGTTACATTCAAGTGCTCTTATCACAAAGACCCGATTGCTGAACTACGTCCCGGAACTTTCGGTAAAGACCTTTCTGAGAATGTGCTCAAGGATTATAACGGACAAACCTACTGGCTCTCTGCAAATATTCAATCCTTTTTACCTGATAAGACCATGCCTTCGTGGCTGAATATAGCTCTGGGCTATGGAGCAGGAGGGATGATTGCAGCAGAAAAGAATGCTGTGCTGGATAACGGCATCATTGATCCCGGCACACGATTTCGTCAGTATTATCTTTCACCCGATATTGACTGGACGCGCATCAGGACAAACAGGAAATGGTTACGCACTGTCTTCACAGCCTTAAATTTCATTAAGCTGCCCGCTCCTACACTCGAATTTCGTGATAATGGGAGATGGATCGTGCATGGCCTCTATTTTTAAATTTCCTGAACCCGTCATTTGCTTTTCTTCTTTCGTTTTTCCGGATCTTCATGGAAGAAATACTTCAGGTCAATACCAAAGTAATCTCCTTCCAGTTTAGTTCTGCCGATTGAAGTATATAAATCGGAAAAATCTCTCGTCGGATAGTATTCAATGATGCTGGTATAGATGGCACCGAAGTTCCGGTGATAAATAAAACCCAAATACAGAATACCGGATTTCCGGGTTCGCCATTCAATGCCCATGGACGCATTCAAGGCACCATTAAACGAGTGTTCCCTGGCACCATAGTGTCTGTAATAATTATCATCAGTGTATATATCCGAAGGGTAATACTCAAAACCGGGCCCCAGTCCTGCATTCATCCAGATCTGTTGTCCGAGCTGGATATTCGCAAGTGCCATCAGTGGAATCTCATAACCAACAATTGAATATTCGCCTTTTCCGGTAAACCCGGTATCTGTCAGCGAAAGATGATAATTTCTTTTCGTGTAGATAATGCCTGCTTCGAGGCTCAGATATTTTGAATATCCTTTGCGTATGGAACCGCCAAAACTGAAACCACTCTGCTGAACGATGCTGTACTGGATTTTTTTGTCGCTGAAATCTTTGGGCCCGGTTCGAAAGAATTTATTGGGGAAACTGGGGCGTAACACAATTCCGAAAGTAGTAATACCCTTTTGTGACATCGCTCCGGAACACATTAGTAACAGAAAAAGCAGCAGGAAATACTTTTTTAATCTTTTCGCCATGTGAGGTGTTGATTTTCGTTCCGCAAAATAAGGAAAAACAGAGGTCGCTTAACGGCTGAGTTGAAAAGTTACTTTCCCGATCATCAGCTCGGTTTCTACCAGTGTGCAGATACCCTTGTAATAGGTATAGTAATTGTGTTTTCCATCAGGTAGTGCCAATTCATACCGTCCTTTTCCTGTGGGTCTGATCTTTAACATGGTTCCATACGTGTCGGACCAAACTTCATGTATTCCTGCCGGTTCCTCGAAATACATACGGCATAAATTATATCGGATTTCAGAGCGTGGAAAAACGGTGTTTGATTTTTGTGTGGTGACTTTATATCCCTCTTTTTCCTTACTGGTGGTGGTATTTGCGTGTTCTTTCCCATTCGCTTTCTGAATGGTTTGTGACAGTATCAGGACCCCTTTCTCATATACGGACTCCATGAAGTATTCGAGCTCAAGTTTTAATACCAGTTGCAGGGAGATGTGGCTGTCAATCCGGATTTTTGATTTTGAACCTGTTGTCCGTTCTGCCTGCATTTGCCCGACAATATCATTTTTCAACTTCACATTGTACTTCAGCTTCTGCGCATGAGTCTGCCATGTAATTAAAAAAAACAGCAGGGAAAGGAGCAGGGGTCTGGACATGGTTTTCCGGTCTTAATCAGAATGAACGAATATAATATGTTTTTCAGTATGCCGGGAAATAAAAAAGGGCAGAATCCTGCTGGATCCGGCCCTTTTCTTTATTGGAAGAATCGCTTATCGGAAGATCAAACGACTGACTGCAGTTCCGCGATCAGTCGTAATGGTGATCAGATAAATACCTGCTTCGAGCCCGTCACGATCAAGCGTAAAGGAAGAGTTGTTCACTGCAGTAAACCGTTTCATTTCTTTTCCGGTTATGTCCATCACCGAAACGGTTCTCAGCAGCTGCTGATCGGCTGCAGAGATGACGGTGCGGTCATTTGCCGGATTGGGTACTAAGGAAATACCTTCATTCAATACCGGTGTTTCACTGATTCCGGTGGTAAGGTTGAGGCAATAAACCACACGTGGGTTAAGGTATCCCATTACCGTATCAATATAAGCCATTCCTTTTGCTTTCGACATGTCAGGATTTGTTGCCAGGGTGTTTGCCCAGAGTGAATCCATGAACCCTTGTGATTTCATGAATACATTCATTCCGATGAAATAGGTGGTCGTACTGTCGTACCATTCCCATGGTCCTGCCTGCGTATTCGGGTTGGTGAAAAATGGATACAAACCTTCGAATCCTTCATTTACTGTATTGGCATAGGTGGTCAATGCATCCGTAAATCCTGCACCGGAGAAACAAGAGTTATTGCCTGTTGCGTTAGCCAGTCGAATGGCTTCGCGACTTCCGCCAACTTCAACGACAAATTGCTGAGTGGTCGGCACAATAACGTTCCCGATGCCATATGGTGCAAACGGATCACCATACACGTGGAAGGCTACCATTGGGGCATCGCCGGGTTCCATCCAGGAAGTATCGCCTAAAGCGCCGCCCATGTTGAATACAAACTGAACTTTTGAATTGTATCCCTGATGGTTGTTCGGATTGTTAAAGGCAGGGTTGCCACCTTGTCCTTCGAAATCACCAAGGATCGTCTGGTCAACATAGGATTGTCCTGCAGTAAATGAATATGGTGCCGGAAGCGTGGTATTCGCCAGGAACTTCTGAAGTGAAATTTCTGCCGGATCATCAAGGGTAGCATAGGCCATTGCGATGTAACCACCGGTACCGACACCACCAAGGATGATTTTAGAAGTATCAATACCCCAACTGTTGCCACCGGTATCAGCTTCTGCATGGAAATAACGAACACAGGCTTTGGCATCGAGAATGGCACGATAAACAGCCTGCAGCAGTGTACCTGTACGGATATCCTGTCCTGCTGCACCTGTCGCCTGTGGGTTCCATCCCAAACGATACGACATCGCTGCGGCTACATAACCTCTGCGGGCAAAACGTTTGCACATCTCAACAATGGTAGAGTCGGTGCGTGCTCCGGTTGGCTGACCGTTGATAATGGGAGGAAGAAAACTTCCTGTATGCAACAGGATGATCAGCGGTCGCTCAGTTAATGGATCGGGAGCACCATCCGGCTGATACACATCCATGAGCAGATTTTCTGCAGTAGGTTGTCCGCCGGCGAGTACCGGAAGGATGGTGATGTTATTTCCGTAAATTACGTTGCTGGTAACACTTGCTGAGGGGAATACTTCAGTCAGATAGCGTTGAGCCTGGGCCTGAATGCCGTTTCCAAGGCAAAACAGGGCGATGAGGGCAGTTTGTAAAACTTTTTTCATGCGTGTTTTTTTAGTTGATTGGGGTAAAGATAAACAGAAATTTCTCCCTCGGACCAGAATTATGTGCTTCCCCATGGCTCACATTTTAAACAGGATTGTTTGACGATTGTATTGAAAACGTTTCTTCCTTGCTGTTCACATGGATTAATCGGAACTTTGTACCATGAGCATCAGGAGATGGCTGTTCGTTTTTGGAGTGATATTGTTGATTAACAGCAATATAGTGGCGCAGTGTGTGACGACCTACCCGTTTACTGAAACTTTTGAATCGTCGGATGGAAACTGGACTCCCGGTGGGAATAACTCAGATTGGACATGGGGCAGTCCCGGCAAAACCAGAATCAGTGCCGCAGGCGAAGGAAGCAAATGCTGGATTACCGGGGGCCTTACAAGTGCAGTCTATAACGGAGGACAAAAATCCTGGATTGAAAGTCCGTGTTATGATTTTACCTCCCTTAACCGGCCTTTCGTTAATTTCTTGATCTACTGGGACACCGAGCGCCAATACGATGGAGGCAATTTACAGTATTCTACGGATAATGGTGTTACCTGGGTCAATGTGGGTACAAGTGCAACGAATGTGCATTGCCGTACAAAAAACTGGTTCAACTCACCGTCGATAAATAATCTTGCCGGACTTGCCAATCCTACACAGGGATGGTCAGGGTCGTCCTTACCAAATTCCGGATCCTGTCTCGGTGGAAATGGCAGTGGTGAATGGAAGGAGGCACAATTCTGTTTGACGAACCTGGCTGGTGCAGCTAATGTGATCTTTCGTTTTACATTTTGTTCAGGTACAACCTGCAATAATTACGATGGTTTAGCGATCGACCGGTTTACGATTGATGAGTTTCCGGAACCCGTTGTTGATTTTACATATCAATGTGTGAGTGGGTTTACAGTATCGTTTGCTGCTAACGCTGTTGGCTGTCCGACAAGTGCTGTTTGGGATTTTGATGATCCTACATCTCCCAATAACACTTCAGTAAACCTCTCAGAAACCCATGTTTTTTCAGGTCCGGGTGTATATGAAGTAACGTGGACAGTAACGGAGCCTTGCATAGGTACCTATTCAAAAACCCGTAAAGTGGTGTTTCCGGAAGTTACAGCAGTTTTATATCCACCGTCATGCCCCGGTGCGGCAGATGGCGCCATTCAATTGCAAACAACACCAGTACCCGGGATCACCTACAACTGGAATATTCCCGGCGGCTTTACTGGGGATTCATTGGGCAATCTGAATGCCGGAGGTTATCAGGTCATTGTAAATGCGGATTCAGCCTGTGCAACCGTGCTGACCATGGATCTGAAAGAAAATGTTGCAGGTGGTCCGGATGTCAATCTGCCCGCTGTGTTATTTATCTGCCCGCCGGAGATCATTCAACTGAATGCCGGAAGCTTTCAGACGTATTTGTGGTCGGATGGAAGTACAGGGCCAGAAACGGATGTGCCGGAAGCCGGAACATACACGGTCACGGTTACTGATCTCAACGGTTGTACCGGTGAAGACTCCGTGAGAATTATTGAAAACTGCTTTACAGATATGTTTTTTCCAACGGCCTTTACGCCGAACAGCGATGGGAAAAACGAACTTTTTTTACCGGTAGCAGGAACTGTTGAAGAATATGAGTTGAAGATCTTTAACCGGTATGGACAAATAGTTTTTGCGACTCAAATCCAGGAAAACGGATGGGATGGAAAGTTTCAGAGTATGGATGCGCCCGAAGGAGTCTATATCTGGCATGTCAGTTATACTGGTCCCGATCATAAACATAAAACCGAAAGGGGGCGTTTATGGTTATACAGATAATTGACAGAAAAAAGACAATTAGCTATGAATTTACGGCCTGTTTAATGGTGTCATATTCAAGCTATTAACTTTGAAATGTGATATTTCTCATCTGAACGATCGGAAAATGTCTGCAGGTATAGATTGTTGATCCTTATATTTGCCCGATGCCTAAAGTGACCGCTTCGTGGATCCTTTTATTGCTGATGCTGGTTTCAGTATCATCAAAAACTATTTTGTATTTGGATTATGAACTGAGGGCCGATTATTACGCAAAATATTTTTGTGTCAAGAAAGATGTTCCGGATAACTGTTGTAAAGGTTCCTGTCATCTTTCAAAAGAACTGAAAGAACAGGATGATCGTGAAACGAAGAGTTTTCCTTCACTTAATATTAAACTGGAAGTAGTGTTCATCAAAGATGAACAAGGTAAAATATCTTCATTGCTGCCTGAGCGTGAGTGCAGGTTCTTCAGTATAGTAGAACCGGTTCGTAACGGAGCAACTTTTGATTTATTGAGGCCCCCCGGCTGTTAAGTATTTTTTATTTTTTTTCTTCCGGTTCAAACCGGATGCTATTTCCGTGATTCTTTTTGAATTGCCGGAAACCATATGATATATACTTAACAAAAAACTCAATACAAATAAAACAAATGAAAAAGTTTCTCTCCCTTATTGCCTTTATCACATTCACATCCGTTGCCTTCGTCTCTTGTAAGGATGATGATGAAGATACAACCCCGACTCCAACAGCTCCAACTTCAGGAGACGTTGTTATCGATATTACCAATATTGCAGGTACCCAGAACGTTGATGTTACCGGTGGCACCAATTATACCAATAGTTTTGGTGAAGTATTTTCAGTTACCAAATTAAAATACTACATCTCCAATGTACAGTTGCTTAAGAACGGGGTTGTTACTTATACGATGCCGGAAAGCTATTTCCTTGTTGATGAATCCGTACCGGCATCTAAACTGCTGACGTTACCTGATGTTCCGGGTGGCGCTTATACCAGTGTTCGTTTCCTGATCGGAGTGGATTCAACACGTAACGTAAGTGGTTCTCAAACCGGAGCACTGGATCCTGCCAATGGTATGTTCTGGACCTGGAACAGTGGGTATATCTTCTTTAAACTGGAAGGTGCTTCAACCAATGCAGCTTCCGGAAATATCATGTATCACGTTGGCGGCTTTAAAGAAAGCCTTAGTCAGAATGCGATCCGTGAAGTGGAAATTGATTTTGGAGGTGATCAGCTGAATGTGAATGGTACTCAGGAAGCCGAAATTCATGTGATGGCAGATATTCTCAATTTCTTTGATGCAGTCCATGATTTTAGAATTACGGATACCGATGTGATTCACATGCCAGGTAATAATGCTGTGATGGTGGCTGATAACTATGCAACCATGTTCACGTTCGATCATCTGCATAACTAATATAAATTAAACAGGGCAGCGTGGCGTTTCGTCACGTTGCCCTTCATTACTGAGCCATGAAAAAAATCATTGGTATATTCGTGTTCGCAGTGTTCTTTGTCTCTTGTAAGGATACAGAAGATGAGCCAGAACCAAACGGCCCGGCAGACGTTTCATTTTATGTTCCTGATGGATTTCCTGCTCCTGTGTATTCCTTTCAGAATAATACGATTACTCCTGCAGGGTTTGAGTTGGGTCGGAAATTGTTTTATGATCCTTTGCTGTCGGATGATAGTACGATCTCCTGTGGTAGCTGTCACCAGCAGGGTGTCGCCTTTGCACACGCTGATCATAAAGTGAGTCATGGCATCTACGGCTTGCTCGGTACACGTAATGCGCCGGCATTGTTCAATATCGCCTGGATTCCCTTATTCATGCACGACGGTGGCATCAATCATCTGGAAGTTCAACCGCTGGGTCCGATTGCAAACCCGGTGGAAATGGACGAGGATATCAATGATGTATTGGTAAAACTTAAGCGTAGTAATTATTATCCCGCTCAGTTTGAAAAAGCGTTTGGCGATGATTCAATCACCACGCAGCGTATGATGAAAGCGATGGCGCAGTTCATGGGTGCGATGATCTCTGCCAATTCAAAGTACGATCAGTATCGTGCAGGCAAAGTGACGCTCACATCAGCTGAATCCAGCGGACTTAGCCTCTTCAGAACACATTGCGAGTCGTGTCACCGTGAGCCGTTGCTTACCGACATGAACTTCCGGAATAACGGCCTTGATTCGGTCTTTACAAAAGATCCGGGCAGAGAACGTATCACCTTGCAACCTCAGGATTCAGGTTTATTCAGAGTGCCATCGTTGCGTAATATCGGGTTGACCAAACCTTATATGCACGATGGACGATTCGATAATCTTAGTCAGGTACTGGAACACTATGCTTCCGGTATCAGGCAAAGCAGTACCCTTGATCCGATCCTGGCTTCCGGCAATATTCCGCTCTCAGCGCAAGATAAATCTGATATCATCGCCTTCCTCCAAACATTAACAGATTACACGTTTATCAGCGATAAGCGTTTTAGCGAAAATCCATAAAGTACCAGAAGAATGAAAAAGTGGGTAATGATGCTGAGCGCAGTTGCGTTGAGCACTTTAGTATCGGCATGTGATCTTTGCGGATGTTTTATGGGTGTTTCTCCCGGTGATCGCAGAGGGTATGCGGGACTCTTTTACAGATACCGTGCGTTTAGTGGGAGTAATATCAGCGGTTCAGATTTTTTTCCGGACGGCAGTATGAAGATCCTGCATGGAACGCATACCCCGGCAGCTCCAACCGGAAATCAGTATGAGGTGTACCGGGCGATAGAATTCCGGGCAAAATACTTTCTGCATAAACGATGGGAAGTCAGTATGGTAGCGCCCTGGCTGATGAATACTGATTACTCGGATGGGATAACAGAAAAGATCAACGGATTGGGAGATATGACGTTTTTAACCGGTTATCAGCTACTCGATGAGTTTAATACCGGCCAATGGTTGCACCGCTTATTGGCAGGTGGTGGTGTGAAAATTGCCTCCGGCGATTATAATGTAAAGGATAACGGTGTGCGTTACCCTTTTATGTTTCAGACCGGAACCGGTTCAATTGACTACCTGGTGTACCTCAATTATCAGCTCGGCTATAAGCAATGGGGACTCTCGCTAAACCCCGTCATGAAATTCAATGGCACCAATGTGAACGACGAAAAAGTCAGCGATAGCCGGTCGTTGTATGCAAGTCTGTTTTATAAATGGCAGGTAAATGATGATCTTAAACTGGTACCTACCTTGAATCTTTTTGATGAATATACCAAAGGGGTATATGATAATGACATCATGATTAATGGTACCAAAATGAATACTACGATGGCGGGTGTGGGACTGGATACATACTGGAAAAATATGGGCCTCTCACTCATGATGCAAACGACCATTAACGAAGAAAATAACAACAGCGGACTTTCTACAAGGATGCGCTATGTTGTGGGTGTAAGCTGGTTTTTCAGTCAGGAAAAGTTCCTTCTGAAGTGAGCTTTCATTGAATTTACACAGACTCCGGCAATTAACATTGCTTTGTAAATAAGTGTAAGTACAACGGTAGGGATAGGAGAAGTACTACGGAGTAGTTTTGGGAAACCCCCATTATGAAAAGGGTAGTCGCCTCTTCCGTCATATCATTGATCATCTTACTGCTCATTGCAGGCGGCTTCTTTTACTTTCAGTTTTACCGTACAGAGAGCACATCAGCCTTTCAGTCGGTGCCTTCTGATGTGGCCTTTGTGATATCCGCCGATCCGTCCAGTGGCGATTTCAGACGGCTGGCATCAAGTTCTTTCTTCAATGGGTCGGACAGTGTACCAGTAATGAAGGCCTGGCGAAATGCCTTGCTGCGTTTTGATTCGGTCTGTGTACATGAGCCGGAAATGCATGCGCTCTTTGAGAAATCGCCATTGCTGATTTCAGGACACGTAACCGGCCCTTCTGCCTTCTCACTTTTATTTATCATGACAGCCGGCAACGATCTCTCCTCCGGAAGCGAGCAAATTGTGCGAAAATTGCTGTTGGGGAAGGGTACTGTTACTGAACGGAATTATAACGGGACAATCATCAGAGATATAAGCAGTGATTACGGATATTCCTTTTCCTGGGCGATTTCCAAAGGAATATTTATTGGCAGCACAACGCCTTATCTGGTGGAGGATGCCTTGCGACAGCAACGGGCCGCAGACAATCCTTCTCCTGCTGCTGATCTTGCTACCTATGTTGAAAGTCAATCGAAGGACATGGTGGTGGCTATCCGTTATGCCGGTTTCGCCAAATGGCTGCGCACTCAGTTCAGAGAGCCGGATGGAGTAGGTCTGGCCGGATTGGAGCGGCTGGGGAACTGGTCGGTGATGAAGGTAGAGCCACATGTCAATGTGATCTCCTTCGACGGACAAACCACACTTGAGGATTCCGTCTCTTTCTTGCGGGTGTTTGCACAACAGCAGCCTGTTGAACGTAAACTGATCGATTGGTTGCCGGCAAAGACTGCCGGTGCTGTAGTATGGGGTGCAAGTGATCCAACATTGTTGCTTGAGTCCCTGCGGAAGTATCGGTCAGATGGTAAATCCACTGATCCCGGTGCTGTTTATATGCCCTATTTCCGCGACTGGCTGGGAGAAGAAATGGCACTCGTAGTAACTCAGCCGGTTGGCACACCCGGTGATAATAATTACATCGCATTGCTGGCGGTGAAAGATTCGCTGAAAGCGGAATCAGGACTGAAGGCGCTGGCCGGCAAGGAAGGACAACAGGAAGAGCTCTATAACGGTTATGCTATCCGTTATATCGATAAAAAGTCAGTACTTTCTGCTTTGTTTGGTTCCTTGTTTCATCGGGTAAACCGGTTTTACTACACCCGCATCAACCATCATCTCGTTATTGCGAATCAGGCTGGTGTTTTACGCGCTTACATCAATGACGTGAAAACCGGAAATCTGCTAACAAAACAAGACCGCTATCAGTCGTTGGCAGCAAGAGTTCCGGTTCGTGGCAATCTCTTTTTCTATTGCAGTATACCGCAATCAGAAAAACTCTTCTCCAGTATTGCTGCGCCTGCCTGGGTGCAATGGCTTGCCGAGTACGGGGAAGTGCTGCAGAACTGGAACGGACTGGCCTTTTCAATAGGCAACAGCAATGGACGGTATCTTACTTCCGGTTGTCTGGGTTATTTCGATGCGTCTGCGAACGGCCCTCAGCTGGCATGGAATGTTAAACTTGATACCCTTATTGACCAGGGGCCTTTTCTTCCGAATGGCAGCAATGGATTGATCTTCGCTACGGATCAGCTACGGCAGTTGTATGCGTTTGATGCCGATGGAAATCTCAAGTGGAAAAAGAAACTTGAAACACCGATGATGAGTGCTGTGTATGCGGTCGACTTTCACAGTAATGGACAGCACCAGTATCTGTTTTCCACGCATTCATTCGTTTATGTGCTCGACTCTTTGGGGCAAAATGTCAGTAATTACCCTATACGTTTGCCGGCAGAAGCCAGTGCAGGACTCACCTTTGTTGCTGCTCAGAATGGAAATGCAGGCCGATATTATATTCCCTGCACTAATCTGCGGTTGTTTGCCTATGATGTAAGCGGGAAACCATTGTCCGGATTTTCCACATTAAAATTACCTGACATTATTTCTACGCCGGTATTCATCCATCCATTGTCGGGCGATTTGATTCTGCTTGATCAGAAGGGAACAGCCTTTGTCGCTGATAAAACCGGAAGCCGGAAGTTTACTTTTCGCAAAACAATTTCCATGCAGCGTGATGCGAATTTCTTCCTGTTAAAAGGAGACGAAGCTTACGTTGATTATATGGATCCGGAAGGTCGCCTGTTTCGTGTAAGTGCAGAAGGAGAGGTCAATGAAGCCCCGATCGGATCATCAGGCGACACGACACTGCATATTGCATTCTGTGATCTGAATGGGGATGAGAAGGATGATCTATTGATTGCCGGGCCAGAGGGGTTACATGCAAAAACGGATGATGGCGTTAACATTTTTAAGTATAAATCGGAGGGAGGATTTTCATTGGTATCTGGTGTCCGGGAAGCTGGCCGGAAGTATGTGGCAGCAATCGGACCTGAGGGTATTTATATAATGAATCACGATGGTACTCTTGTTGAAGGATTCCCATTGCCTGCATCAACGTTGCCGGTTACTGGTCTCAATGAAGATGGATCGCTGTTATTGCTGACCAGAGGCGGGGCTGATAATATCAGTCTGTTCATTCTGCCCTGAACATGAAGTCTTCTATTCCCGGCTTGGAAAATTAGTTGTATTATTTACTTTTACAACAAACCAACCGAAAGATGAATAAAATTTCTTTTTTTTATTCAGCGGAGGATGTTTTCAATACGTCGGTCAGAGCATTAAAGAAGCGGGAGTATAAAATTCTGGAGGTCGACGAAAACACCAACACCATCAAAGCCCGTTTCCGGAAAGGGGTATTGAAACCTGTTATCAATGTTGAAATGAAAATTGAGAAGGTGAGTGATACACAGTCCAACCTCAAAATCATTTCTGACGCGAAGGGCGGTTTTCTGGCTCCGAAAAATTTTGGTGCAAAGGCCGAACAAAAGCTGGTAGATACCTTGTACCGGTTGTTCGAATCACTCTGAACGATTTCAGTTCAATGGTAAAATAAAAAAGAGGCTGTCTTTATGCAGGCAGCCTCTTATTCTATCAGGAGTTTTCTTTATTACGGTTCAACCGCGAAATCCACGCGGCGATTCATCGGGTTCAGAGAAGTGGCCATTGGCTCTTTTTCACCTTTAGACTCAATTACGAAGCGTGATGCATCGATACCATATTGTTTTACCAGGTGCGCTTTCACGTTTTCTGCACGACGTTGTCCGAGTTTAAGGTTTTCGTTTTCGTTACCACGGATATCGCAGTTACCGGTGATTTTAATCCTAAGGGAAGGATTCGCCTGCATCACTTTTGCAATAACCAGCATACGGTCATGATAAATTGGTTTAACAGTAGCGGAGGCGAGATCAAAGAAAACAGAAGGCAGGAAGCCAACACCGTTCTTGCCATTGATTCCATTGCCGCCACCAACTCCATCTTTGCCAAAATCACCGGGCTTCGCAATTGTGATACCCTGGAAGTTCACCAGTGAACCGGCGCCGGTTGAAGGCTCCAGATCACGGCTATCCGGAACACCATCACCGTCAGAATCTGTTTCCTGACCATTGGCGTCAACTTTAGCTCCTTTAGGAGTGAACGGATCAGCATCCTTGCTGTCAATCACACCGTCACCATCTGTATCAACAGCAGTTCCGTCGCCATAAACTTTAGCGCCTTCAGGTGTGCTGTTGTCTTTATCGAAAAGATCGGAAACACCGTCTTTGTCTTTATCACCGCTGATGATGTCGATTTTCTCCTTCATATCAGCAAGATCATTGTACACAATCTCCATCGGGTTCACCCATTCCATCGGCTTGTTTTTCTTGCCGAAGGTGTAGTTAACGCCAACATTCACCATGAAGTAATTGTCGAATTCAGAGTAGGTTTTCACTGTTGCGTCAACGTTGTCAGTGAAAGTTTTGCGGAAGTCGAAAGACATGCCGATATCCACTTTGTTGATTTTATATTTGAATCCTAAACTGATCGGAAGCATCATTTCTGTGATGCTGCCTGATTTGCGGAGCAGAATTGAATTACTGGAATCAGATTTCACTTCTGAATCGAAGTGAAACATACCTACACCCAGCGTTGCAACCATGTGGAAATTTTTGTTGCGGTTCAGGAAGGAAATGTTTCCAAAGTTGTAGGTCATCTCCAGTGAACTTTCCCACATGCCGGTGCTGTATTCAACCGCCCATTCTTTCGTTCCGACTCCACCTGAACCGGGGAATTGTACGGATTGGTAATTCGTGTCGAGGTATTCATTGTCATTTCCGGCAAAACTGCTCATCATACCACGTGCTCTCATTCCGATGGAGTGACTGATCTGATAATGCACCTGTAGTCCGAAAGCGGGTTTGATGATTCCCTGCTCAAGAAAACGATTGTTGTTTTGGCTACCTCTTAATAAATCGGCCAGACAGTGACTGACGCCCAAAGTGATACCCGCTGATAAACGGTCATAATCCTTTGTTTTCGGTAAACCATAGTTAGAACCGGATGTGCCGGTAGTCGTTTGTGCCTTTGCAATCACAGCAATGCAAAGGAGAAGTACGCTGAGTAAACTTTTAATTTTCATGCAAACAGCTTTTGCGATTAGGGTGCAATAATAGTCATTCGGATTGGAACTCCCTAAAAAATGGAGCCGGGTTTTTCTATAAATCAATCTGATACAGATTGTTTTCCAGAGGCGAACAAATCAGATCAATGATCTTCATGAGATCTCCAGGCTTGTTGACAAAATCGATTTCATCCGAGTTTAAAATTACAATACGTTGATTTTTAATGCTATGTAAGTGCTGAAGGTAGGTCGAGCTGATATTGTCGAGATATTCTGCCGAAATGTTCTGTTCGTATTCCCGTCCCCGTTTGGAGATGTTTTCTTTGAGCCGAGGGGTAGATTTATTGAGGTATAAAATCAGCTCCGGTTTTTTCAAGCTATTGGTAATCAGGTTGTAAAATCGCTCAAATAAATCAAACTCAGCGCCTTTTAAAGTGACTCTGGCAAACAGCAAACTCTTTTCAAAAATATAATCCCCCACCAGTTTTTGGTTGTTCGCCAATGCTTTTTCCTGCTCTTGTCTGATTTGCTGAAAACGCTCTGCCAGAAATGACATTTCAAGCGGGAATGCAAACCTTTCCGGTTGTTCATAGAATTGCGGCAGAAAGGTGTTTTCTGCAAATGATTCCAACACCAGATGCGTATTGAATTTATTGGAAATGATTTCTGCGAGAGATGTTTTGCCTGCTCCGATATTCCCTTCAATAACTACATAGGAGTAGGGAAGTACTTGATCATTCATACAAAGTATCTGATATCTTTTTCACTGTAGCCTGATCTTCACAGTTCAGCAGCAATTCATGGATGGTTTTATTATATACCGGATGGATGATGGTCCCGGCAATTTCATCGAGCGGGATCAACGTAAACCGGCGTGTTGCAATGCCCGGATGGGGAATCGTGAGACTGGCATCTGCATATACCAGTTCATCATAAAATAAAATATCGAGGTCGATAATTCTTGATGCCCAACGCTCGGTACGTTCTCTGCCCATTTTTTTTTCTATGCCCAGCAACTTGTCGAGTAGTTCAAATGGATTCAGTGATGTTTCAATACAGATTACTTTATTCAGAAATGCTGGCTGATCCGTTTTTCCCCAGGCAGCAGTTTCATACACGGCAGATTGTTGAACCACCTTTCCTGCTCCGGCATTGATATAGCGTTCAGCGGTCTGCAACTGTACCGCCCGGTCGGAGAGATTACTCCCTAATAATAAATATGCCCGGTGAACCATAACACAAAGATAATATTCCGGCGTTCGCAAGACACCCGCTGTTGAAAAAGTGACCTTTTCATCAGGTCGAGTGATGAATTAAAATAACTTAGCAGACTGTTTAACGCAAATCTGATTACATATGAAACGACTGCTACGTTTATTAATTGTTTTAACATGTATTCAAACACATGTGTCTGCTCAGGAAATGCTGGGATTAAGAAGTTCTAATTATGCCGGTATTCAATCGATCGGCATCAATCCTTCACTAATGGTGGACAGCCGGTTGAAATGGGATATCAATATTCTGACTGCAGGTGCCAGTCTGGAGAATGATTATTTGTTTATCCCTAAAAACAAACTGGATTTTTTCGGACTTGGCAATATCGTTCGACAAATAGATAAGAAGGGCTACAAGGACGATTATGATGCGACAGATAATAATCTTTATTTCTCGGCCAGCATCATGGGACCAAGTCTTATGTTCCCGGTTACACGAAAGCACTCCGTCGCACTCTTTACACAATGGCGAACTGCAATCAGCAGCAATGGCGTAATTCCTGAAGCCGCCAAATACGGTTTTGAGGGATTTGAGTATGATCCCTTACATTATGAGAATACAGGAAAATTTTATGATGTTACCGGTGCTGAGTTTAATGCAATGGCCTGGTATGAGTACGGTGGAAGCTATGCAACCATATTATCTGAGAAGGATCGTAGCGCTTTAAAAGCTGGAATTACGTTAAAGTTCCTTCGTGGTGTGAGTGCCGGTTATCTGAGCGATGTGTCGGGGATGTTTAACGTACTGAATGATTCCGATATGGTGTTCGAAAATTTCAGTGCAAATTACGGACGTGTGAATTATAATACGTTCGATAATATGAACGGCGTCGGTGATTTTTTCAATGGTAGTGGCTTTTCTGTCGATCTGGGGGTAACGTACGAGTGGAGAAGGGATCCCTCTGAATATACCTATGAAATGGATGGAGAGCGAAAGCTGGATCCGGAGAAAAATAAATACGATGTACGGCTGGGTTTATCTATTCTGGATATCGGATCCATTCGTTATAAAAATAACTCCAATACTTTTCATCTGGAGAGCGATAGCGCCTTGTACCCGAACTGGGATGTGGATGAGTTCAGCAGCAACTGGGATTTTGATTACACGATGTCGAATGTGTTCTACAATGATCCTGGAAAATCATTGCGCGACGATCATTTTTCAATGCGGCTGCCGGGAGCAATCAGTCTGCAGGCGGATATCCGTGTAAAGGAGCGTTTCTATGTGAATAGTACCATCATTCAGGGAATCCGGAATAAATCTGCCGGCGTTGACCGTGCCAGTGTGTATAGCATTACACCTCGATATGAGAGCTTGTGGTTCGAAGCAGCGATGCCGGTTTCATTTATCAATTATAAGTCTTCGGCACTTCGTGTAGGACTCGCATTTTATCTCGGTGCCTTCTGGATCGGAAGTGATAAAGTGGGGACCTTGTTTGGTCTCAACGATTTATATGGGGCAGATGTGTATGCAGGATTTAAGTATAGTATTCCCTGGCGTCGCATGGCTGACCGGGACAACGATAAAGTATCAGATAAGAAAGATCGCTGCATTGACGTGCCCGGACTCTTTAAGTTCGAAGGCTGTCCCGACCGGGACGGTGATGGTGTGGAGGATGCGCGCGATACATGTCCCGATACACCAGGAATTCCTGAGTTTAATGGCTGCCCTGATCGTGATCACGATAGAATTATGGATCGGCTGGATGCCTGCCCGGATGATTCAGGTCTCGTGGAATTCAACGGTTGCCCCGACCGCGACGGTGATAAAATCATCGATCTGCGCGATAGTTGTCCCGACCTGCCCGGCATTGTTGAGTTCTTCGGATGTCCGGATCGTGATGGCGATAAAATCATTGACCCGCGTGATTCTTGTCCCGATGTAGCCGGACCTGAAATCTACTTCGGCTGCCCTGATACCGATGGTGATTCCATCCCCGACAGAGACGACCGTTGTCCGCTGGTTCCGGGACTCCGTGAACTGAACGGCTGTCCGAAGGAGAAAGTACTGGCACCCATTGAGCCGGCACCCGTTCAGGAAGTGAAACTCACAACGGAAGAGCAGGAAATCATCAATACGGTGTTCAAGAACCTTCAGTTTGAAACAGGAAAAGCTATTATCCGTCAGGTGTCATTCACATCACTGGATGCACTGGCCGGACTCATGAAGCGCAAACCGGAATTCAGACTCATTATCGACGGTCATACCGATAACGTGGGTGCTGCTGCAATGAACCTGACATTGAGTAAAAAACGTGCGAAGGCAGCAAAGGATTACCTCATAGCTAAAGGGGTGGAAGAATCCCGGATTACTTCTAACGGTTACGGCATGACGAAGCCGGTATCTACAAATAAAACACCCGAGGGTCGTGCTCAGAACCGCCGGGTAGAGTTTAAGATCGTACAGTAAACTGGATAAAAGCAGAAAAGCATCCGTTACAATTTGTAGCGGATGCTTTTTTTATTTCTGTTGTTATTTTACTTTCTCGAACCTGAAAACCAGTTTATCTTCTTCTTCGTTGTAGACAGTTGCATCGATATGGGTAGCGTCCACCAGCCGGTAGTGAATGTATTTCGGGTATTCATTTTCGGGATGATAAAATACCCATTCGTTTTCACTGCTGCGGATCATTTTAAACCTGATGCCATTGTTGTGCTCACTGGGAACAGTCGGTTCATAATACACCACACCTTCTTCCGAAAATAAACGGAGTTTTTCGAAATAAGTGGAATCTCCCTCCGGCGAAATTCGCCATGAATCTCCCTTCATGAATCCCTGTTCATCCGCTGACCATTGTTCATACACCACTTTCTTATTTACTTCCGATTTCCATTTCCCTCGCCAGGCTTCAAAGGCCGAAGGGAGCTTTTGTGCCATCGCAGGAGCTGTTAGCAAAAGAAAGGGGAGAAGGTATCGGGTTCGTTTCATCAAGTTGTACTTTTGTTTATTCAAAGATATGGAAAGTCCCTTACTGTTTACATTCATTGAAGCCGCAGCGGTGCTGGTGAGTTCGGTATCAGGCATGATCCATGCTGCTGAAAAGAAAATGGACCTGGTTGGAGCATATAGTCTCGCTTTGCTCGTGTCATTCGGTGGAGGTACTATTCGTGATGTGTTGCTGGACCGGCGACCTTTTTTCTGGGTGGAGAATGAAGTCTATCTCCTGCTTGTGCTATTTATCGCTGTCGCCTTCGTGTATTTTCCAATCGCTCACCGGCTGGCGAAGTTCCTGCACAGCAGAAGCAATACCATTGAAGCGACCGGTCTTGGGTTGTTCAGCATCTCCGGACTTTTTGCTGCACTGAACTCAGGAATGCCATTGTTTTCTGCCTCCCTGATGGGTGTGATCACCGGTGTGGCGGGAGGGGTATTGCGCGACATGGTCACCAACGAAATTCCGGTCATATTTCGTTATACCGGAGGGTTGTTTGCAGTAGCCTCCTTCGTTGGGTGTTGGGTGTGCATTTTTGTATTGCTGATGTTCGACGCACCGTTCACCGCCTTCCTCCTCGGAGCAGCCGTTATCGTTACCTTGCGCTTAACTTCTATTTACTTTGGGCTCAAATTGCCCAATCCTTTGTGGATTAAAGAGGATTAGTAACAGCCGCTAGCCTCATGTGCTACAAGCTTCAAGCTTCATGCTGCAATCCGGTTGCCTCTAGCCTTGCCGCTTTGCCGCTTTGCCTCCTTGCAGCCCTGAGGCTTCTCCCGCAACTTGCACGGAGTGCACATTGCGGGACAGGACGCAAGCGCCTTGCAGCCTTGCAGCCTTGCAGCCTGCCGCCTGCAGCCTGCTTCAGTCTTACAAATTCTCCATCAGAAAATTCGTCATCTGCGTATAAAGGTGCAGTCGCGTATTGCCTCCGTAAATGCCATGGTTTTTGTTCGGATAAATGAACTGATCAAATTGTTTGTTGGCTTTTATTAGTGCGGTAACAAAATCCATGGTGTTTTGCATGTGAACATTGTCATCCGTTGAGCCATGTACCAGCATGAACTTTCCTTTTAATCCTTTTGCGAAATTAATCGGTGAGTTATCATCGTACCCTTTCGGGTTTTCCTGCGGTGTTTGCAGATACCGTTCAGTGTAAATGCTGTCATAGTATCTCCACGTTGTCACCGGTGCAACGGCAATACCGGCTTTGAAAGCTCCTTCGCCCTTAGTCATGAGCAGAGAGGTCATGTAACCGCCGAAACTCCATCCCCATACACCAACACGGTTACCATCTACATAGGATTGCTTTTTCATATGGTTGAGCGCGCTGAGCTGATCCTGAACTTCGAGGTTGCCCATGTCTTTGTAAATGCAGTTGGCAAAGTCGAGACCTCGTCCTGGGGTACCGCGATTATCGAAGCTGACAACGATGTATCCCTTCTGTGCCAGGTACTGATGCCAGAGATAATTGGGACCGTCCCAGTCGTTAGTGACCGTTTGTACGCCGGGACCACCATACACATGCATGAGTACCGGATATTTTTTTGTTTTGTCAAAGTCAGGTGGTGTAATGATCCAGCCGTAAATGCGCACATTGTCGGCGGTTAGAAAGCTTAAGGTGTCTGTTTTTCCAAGGTTAGCGGCATCGAGGTTTTTACGTGTGCCGGCATTGTCTTCCAGGGTGCGGATCAGTTTCCCGTTCTGATCATTTAGTGCACAGGTAAAGGGCGTACCGAAGGAAGAATAGGTGTCCACGAAGTACCGCAAACCATTGGTGAACGCTGCATTGTGTATACCAGCACTTTGCGTGAGCGTTTTCTTTTTACCTGTGAGTGATACACTGTACAGGTGGCGTTCGAGTGGACTTCTTTCGGCAGACTGATAGTAAAAAGTTTGCGTCTTTTCGTCAAAGCCATAATATTTGGTTACATCATAGCGTCCGTTGGTTATCTGTTGCATCATTTTTCCGGTGATATCATACAGATAAATGTGATTGAATCCGTCACGCGAAGAAGTCCATATGAATCGTTTTCCGTCGGAGAGGAAAGTGAGATCGTCGGTGATTTCAATGAACGATTTATTTTCTTCCTTGAGGATCACCGTGGTTTTGTTGTCAGTCAGATTGTAAAAAGCAAGTTCCAGTACATTCTGATGGCGGTTGGTGCGCTGGAAGCTGAGTACGTCTGAAGATTTGGTCCATTGCATACGGGGAATGTATTCCCAGACTTTGTCGGTTTTAAAAATTTCACGACTTGCTGCAGACGAGAGATTATATACATGCAATGAAACAAGGGAGTTTTCTTCGCCAGCTTTCGGGTATTTATATTTTTCTTCTTTCGGATAGAGCTCACCGTAGTAGGTGAGGTTGAATTCTTTAACCCGGCTTTCATCGAATTTGTAGTAGGCAATATTTTTACCATCCGGCGACCAGGCAAAAGCAACATCCATGCTGAATTCTTCTTCATAGACCCAGTCTGTGGCACCGTTAATAATCTCATTTCTCTTCCCGTCAACCGTAACTGCCGCTTCGGCTCCTGTGGCAAGATCGAAGATGTAAAGGTTGTTGTCGCGGACATAGGCCAGCTTGTTTCCATCGGGTGAGAAAACCCCGTACATGGCTTTACCATTCCCAGTAACTTTACGTAAATTTTTCTTTGCGCGGTCATAAACGTAGTAATGCTCACGGGTGGAGTGGCGATAGATGTTTTCGGTTCCTGAGCTGAGCAGGATCTTATTTTCATCCATGCTGAATGAATATGTATCGAAGCCAACGGTGTCCTTACCGCTCATTAATTGTTCCGGACGCAACAGTGTGTCGGTAGCCTTGCCGGTTTTGATTGAATAACGCACTATTGCTTGTCCACCGCTGATTTCTTGTCGGGTGGTATATGATTCACCATCTTTCATGGCATTGAAACCAGGTACTGTTCGGGAAAGGTATTTCGTGCTTCCCCAGATGTCTTCCAGTTTTAAATCCGCTTTTTGACACAATCCGGTAGTACTGATCAGCAGGAGGAGAGCAGCAATACAACGATGCTGTACATTCTTCTTGAACATAGAATCATTTTTTTTACATGTCAAACCTATTAAAAATAAGAGTGTAGTGGCGGATTTTCGGGAATATTTTTATCTTCGTAGGAATGGGTGTCACCCTGGCGACACATATCGATGTGGATACTATGAGAAAAATCTTCTACAGTTGTTTATTGTTGATTTCCTTTGTTTTACCGGCTGCTGCGCAGTTGCGTGAAGGATATATCAGGTTTGATGTGAAATTTGATAATAATGAATTCTCTGATCAGGAGAAGGCAATGCTGCCTGCTATGTCTGAGATGTGGTTCAGGCGTTCGGAGATGATGATGCGGATGCCGACAGCCATGGGAATGGAAACAAAAGTGCTGATTAAAGAGTCTGAAATGTACATTCTGATGGATATTCTGGGCAACCGGATGGCGATAAAGTCGAGTAGGGAAGAGATGAAAAGTAATACGAAAGCAGGCAAGAACTATAAGCTGAAATCCTTCGCCGATGAGAAGAAAATGATAGCAGGTTATGAGTGTAAGAAGGCGATAATGACCATCGATAGCGGGGAGGAGATGGTATTATGGTATACCGATAAACTGGCGGTAGATGGTGCCTGGTACTATCAGATGGATGGAATTACCGGATGTCCGATGGAGTTTTCTGCTTCGTCTAATGGTTTGACATTCAATATGGTGGCTGTTGAAGTGAAGGGCGAAAAACCAGAAGATGATTTGTTTAAGGTTCCAGGCGATTATAAAGTGATGACGCAGGCCGAAGTGCAGAGAATGTTCGGCGGCTCAAAATAAAGTTGCATACAATAATGCAGTATTGTATGTTTGCATTGAACAACATCCTTCTTTTCTGTTTTTATGAACGAATATCTTATCCTTAGCCTGGTCATTGGACTAAGCTTCTTTTCAATTGGCGTGAAATTGAACCGGGATCCCGGTGAAATGGATGCTGCAATTGCTTACCGTACCCGAAGTTCAATGCGAAACGAGGATACATGGTATGAAGCGAACGTGTATGCAGGCCGTTGCCTGATGTATATTGGTGCGCTCGTCATTCCTTTATTGATTCTGGCTGATATAAAAATTGATCGGATCAACATGCTGATCGGGATATTTTCCGTGACGGTTATTGTGTCTATTGCGATCATCTACTTATTTACGGAATTGCATCTCCGGAAATTATTTTTCCGCGATGGAAAACGCCGCCCGAGGTTCTGAGTTCATTCGGGAATCTCCTATTTTAGCGGAAGCATTCATTCCTTAATATGAAATACTTCCTATCTGTCTTGTCTTGTTTCCTGTTGTTGCAGGTATCAGCGAAATCTGTACGCTATGAATTGTCTTTTAGCGAACCTCAGGCGCATTATGCCGATGTGCAAATTAATGTTCAGGATGTAAAGGGTACTGAATTGATAGTGAGTATGCCTGTTTGGGCACCAGGCTCTTATCTGGTTCGTGAGTTCTCACGTTTTGTGGAAGAACTGAAGGCTGTAAACACGTCTAACGGTAAGGCCTTGCCGATAACTAAGCTCAGCAAGAACACATGGCGGATTGCAACTGCCGGCGCCGGTGCGGTCAATATAAAATACAGGGTGTATGCTTACGAATTATCTGTCCGAACTTCATTCATTGATGCAGAACATGCCTACCTGAATGGAACCAGCATTTTTCTGCAGGTACATGGCTTTGAACATCAGCGGCAGGAGGTCCGGGTAAAACCTTATGCACCGTGGAAGGTGATGTCAGTAGCGCTGGATCCTGTAAATGCTGCTGACCCATGGCTGGTATCTGCCGGACACTATGATGATCTGGTTGATGCGCCGTTCGAGATCGGAAATCATACCGTGTTTTCATTTTCAGCCTGTGGTGTGCCGCATGAAGTAGCCATGTTCGGGGAAGGCAATTATGATGTAGAGAAACTGAAGAAGGATATGGCACGGATTTCAGAAGAGTGTATGGCTGTTTTTGGTGAGCATCCCTGCAAACGGTATGTGTTTATTATTCATAATCTCACTTCCGGTGGCGGTGGACTCGAACACAAGAATTCGACGACCTTACAAACGAATCGCTGGGCCTATACGTCTGAAAGTGCCTATACCGGATTCCTGAGTCTGGTTGCGCATGAATATTTTCATTTGTGGAACGTAAAACGCCTGCGACCTGTTCCGCTGGGACCTTTTAACTACGATGAAGAAAATTATACAACATTGTTATGGGTGGCCGAAGGTTTTACCGCATATTACGATGATCTGATCGTTAAGCGTTGTGGCTTCAGCTCAGAGTCGGATTATCTTAAAACACTGGCTGGAAATATTTCCTATGCTGTTAACATCAAAGGAGCCCCATATCAGTCATTGAATGAGTCGAGCTTCGATGCCTGGATAAAATATTACCGCACCTGGGAGAATTCGGGTAACAGTACTATCAGTTATTATACGAAGGGTGGAGTAATGGGCGCTGTACTCGATTTAAGTATCCGTAAAGCCACTGCAGGCAAATCATCGCTGGATGATGTGTTCCGTGAAATGTATCTCTTGTATGCAAAGAAACTCGATCGTGCTTATACAGAGGCTGAATTCAGAGCAATGGTTAACAAAGTTGCCGGAAAGGAGATGAGTGGATTTTTTGAAGATTATATCAATGGGGTGAAGTTGTATCCCTATAAAGATCTCTTTGATGGAGTAGGGATGAGCCTGAGCGATTTGAATGAAAAATCGGATATCCCCTATGTCGGCATTACTGCTGCTGCTGCTGCTGGTCGTCTGAATGTAACCGGTATCGATCGGGGATCACCGGCTTGGAACGAAGGGGTAAATGTGAACGATGAACTTATTGCGCTCGATGATTATCGGTTGAGTGATGATCTTTCGAAATTTCTGAACATGAAAAAGCCAGGCGATAAGGTTAAATTATTAGTGAGTCGTGCCGGATTTCTGAAGTCGTTTAACTTGACTGTTCAGCAATCACCATTTGTAAAGTATACGCTCGGGTTTAATAAGGACAAACCCTCAGATCCTGCATTGGACAATTGGCTGCAACCCTATAAAAAGTAATTACTTCGCAATAATAACGAATTCGGTCCTGCGGTTTTTGGAGCGGCCTTCAGCGGTATTATTTTCTGCAACTGGTTTTGTTTGTCCGAAGCCTTTATAACTCAGACGGTCTCTCCGTATCCCGGCGGAAACCAGAAATTCAAGAACCGATTTAGCGCGGTCTTCACTGAGTTTCATGTTAGCGCCTGCATCACCAATATTATCTGTGTGTCCTTGCAGCGCTACTTTCAATGATGGATTTTCTTTGAGATAGATGGCAAAATCACTGATGATATTTTTATCCTGCTGTGTGAGCGTGGATGATTCCGTGTCGAATAGAATATTGTTGAGTTTGTAGGTGCCTCCGATTTCTGTTTTCTTCAGACTCAGATCTACGGTGCGTGGTTCTGCATTAAGGCTGTCGTTTTTGGAAAAGTAGCCTGATGTATAAGCGTAGCCTTGTTTCTTTACTGTGAGAATATAGTCTTCCTCAAATAAGACCACAGATGCGTATTTGCCACTGCTGCTGTCATACACTACATCCGCTAACTGCTGGGTGGCCGTATTCCTTAGTTCGATTTTTGCCATTGAAGGCACATCGTTGTTTTCGTCTTTCAGATCTCCTTTGATGAAGAGTACACGATCGGGACGGGCTTTATCGTGCAGGTCAAATTCAAAGATGTCATATCCACCGTTTCCTTTCAATACATCACTGGCGAAATAACCTTTCTTCCCGTCAGTGCTCACAAAGAAACCAAGTTCGTTGCCTTCTGTATTGATGGGATACCCCAGGTTGACAGGCTTGCCCCAGGTACCATCGGTTTGAAGTTTACTCATGTAAATATCGTATCCTCCCATGCCCGGCAAGGCATCACTGCTGAAGTAAAATGTTTTATTGTCGGGATGAATAAATGGCGTTTTTTCACTGCCATCTGTATTGATCGGCGAACCAATAGATTTCATCGCTGACCATTTTCCTGTGGCGTCTCTTTTGGAAACGTAAATATCGCTGGTTTGTGTAACGGAATCACGGATGCTGACGAAGTAAAGTGTTTTACCATCTGCGGCTATGCATGGCTGTGAGTCCCAACGGTCAGGGTGATTGATTTCCGGTCCCACGCTCCTAGGTTCCGACCAGACTCCGTTCACTTCATCACTGGTATAAATGTCGAAGTTTCCGTTTTTATTGACGGTAAAATAGAGATGTTTGTTGTCGATGGTGATGCTGGCACCGCCTTCGTTGTTGGAGCCGGCCCGGTTAAAAGGAGGCAGCATGGGTTCTCCTTTTTCAAATGCATCCCCGGCTTTTTTACTCAACATGAATTTCTCTACACTGCTGGCAAAGAGTGCCCCTTTTTTCTGTTCTTCAAATCGACGGGTGAAAAAACAGATCTCCTGATCAGGTGAAATGATGGCCAGGTATTCAGGGTCACCGGTGGAGATGTTCTTCAGTGGTACAGGCTGGAACGGTACCGGATGCATCATCAGTCGTGCCCTGGTGATCTTCTGAGATGCGTCGCGTGCATTTTCTTCTTTTACCTTATTGAAGTCGAGAAAGGACTCAAAGAAAGTGATGGCCTTTTCATATTCTTTGGTTTGATAGTAGTAGTTGGCCAGCCTGTAATGTGCATCGGATGAAGCATCAGGACAAATTTCAAGCAGTTTGGCATAGGCAGGCGCCATCGCTTTGTCGTTATGTGATTGCCAGGCTGCATCGCCTAATAGTTTCAGCGCATCCGCAAAGACCGAATCTTCAGCAAGGGATTTTTCACAGAGTTCCCGGATCTCTGAAAATGGTTTGCGGTCTTTCTTTGCTTCTTTGGCTTGCTCATAGTACTTCTCCGCCTTTTTTATAGTTGTGGGCGGACACAGCGACTTCTGCTGTGCTGAGATTTGTCCGGCGAGAATGATCGACAGAGCAATAAGGAGAGGTGCTTTTTTCAAGGAGGCGAATAACGGTTCAGTGTACAAAGATGCATTGTATCTGTAACGTTCTCCATGAATTGCGTTGCCGGATGTCAACATGCCGTTGTGATAAACGAAGGTTGATTGTATTCCGGGTTAACGCCGGTTATTCTGCAAAATTGTTGTTGTCATGGGTTTTCATAGACACTCTTCATGACGGTTTGTAAGTGTCAGTCAAAGAGATGGTTACTCAATGGGAGAGGATGGGATAAATGAAAAAAGCCACCTGTTAAGGGTGGCTTTTATTTGGAGAAGTTTGTTTTTATTGTTTTACCATTTTCAGGCTGCGGCTCACACCATGATTGCTGACGAATTGAACAAGATAAAGTCCCGGAGAAAGTGATTTTCCGCAAGTAACCATCGTTTGTTGTTTCTGAACCGGTACCGTTTCTGCCAGACGACCTTCGGTATTGAATATCCGAAGCAGACCTTCACCGGTGTCTTTCCCCGTTAACCGAATTGTAGTATAATCCATGAAGGGGTTCTGTGTGATAGTCAACGAAATCAGATCAGCAGAAAGTTCGCCCACAGAAACAAATTCATCAATGCTGAACTGGTCAAATCCACCTTCAACAATATTAAAAACAGGACCCGGATCGCCTATATCAATAATGAGCTGCATCTGACTGCCAGGGGTGAGGTAGTCGCCGATACGGAAACTATGCTGACTCCATTGAGAACTGCTGGCTGAAGGGCCCAATAATTCAAGCGGAACTGTGAGGAGTCCATCGGTCAGATATATTTTCATGGAGTCATCTGGTTGACCATTGGTGGTTCCACCATTATAGAACCAGCGGTAGTAACTGATAACGGGGTTGGTGTACTGTGTGGCATCAAATGCAGGTGAGGTGAGCAAGGTGCTGCCTTGGTCAACATCATTATCCCATGCACCACCTCCTCCGTTGTCGGTGACCATAGCCAGATCACCGCAATCTCCCGGAACATCTGCATTGGGATTACAGAGTTGCCCCTGATTAGTGGTACCCACCGGCTGGTCGATTTCCCATGCGTTACCACTCGGGCCGCTTACCACCCAGCCAAAATCCAGAGAGAAGTCATCATAGTATCCCTTCGATAATTGAATGGTCATTGGTGAAGTTGTGGCATTGATGTTCTGGCCATTATCACAGTAGGTCTGATAGCCCCATTTGCCCGCGGTTACCACATAGTTTCCCGCGAAGAAGCCGGGAACGGAAAATGATCCTGCTGCATCCGTGGTGATATCCAGATTGCCGAGTGTTCCCGACAATTGTACGGTAGCGCCGGCAATTGGCAGACCAGTGCCCGATTCCATCACATTTCCGGTGAGGGTGATCTGAGCGCTGGATGCACTGAGTTCAACATCAAGAGGTGTAAGTATACCATTCAGAAGTTGAACACCGCTTATCGTTTTAGTATTATAACCGGCCTTGGAAACCTGAACAGTGTAGGTGCCCGCAACAGCAAGTCCGGTTTTATACTCTCCTGTGATTTTGGTGTTTTTGGAAATGGATTGGCCAACCAGGGTTACAACGGCATTGTTGATGGGTAAACCAGTAACGCTGTCGGTTACGATACCTTCCAGATAACATCCTCGTATATACGTAGGTGTTAGTACAAAGAGACCATTGTCAATGTCTGAAACCACCAGATTACCGGAAGGCAGGAATGGATAAACGCCCCAGGCGCCGTTGAAGCCATTGCCTGCTCCCTGTGCGTAGGTGTCGTAATGTCCGGTGATGATCATATTGTCAGGACGGCTAACATCTACAATCGCCACACCATCCTTGTACCAGCTCACTACTTCATAATCATTCAGTGTATGCGTATTGTGAATGATGGATCCTGATCCCGGGGTTAACTGTACCTGATCCAGTTCAATAATGTTGGAGAGGTCAGTAATATCGTAAGCGCCCAGATAAGATCCTGAGTTTTCATCAGTAGTGAATAGAACCGTTCCAGCATCGTTCAGCCAGGTGTTGTGGGTGAACTGTGTTGGTGTCAGCTGCGAGGCAAGAAGAACCGGATTCGATTTGTTGCTGAGATCGTACACCGCAAAGTATCCATCATATATATGCGCCCCCCAGAGGGTATCGTTACGCACATAACCGTCGTGGATATAGGTGCCGGGCGTATGGCCCTGGTATACGGGATTCCAGGGGTCGCTGAGATCAACAACCAGTGCCGAACCATTAAAGAGGTTGGAGCCATACAGGTAAACATATCCCTGATCAACATGCAGTGCATGAATGGTCTGAAGATTGTTGTTCAGTGGCGCTCCGCCATCCCAGTATTTCACCGAAACGGAGTCGGGTAAATAGGAGAGATCCACAATCTGGAGTCCGTTGCAGCAACCTTCGGTAGTTACATACGCGTAATGCTGCCAGGTTTTTACTTCGCGCCAGCTGGATTGCGTACCGGGTACGTCAACAACCACTACCGGATTGGCCGGGTCATTGACATCAACAATGGAAAGGCCTTGCTCATATCCAACAAGGGCATATTCATTGCCGGCACCATCGGCATAACCACCAATGTTAGATAAGGCGTTACCGTTATAAGATAGATTTGATCGGAATACAATGTTTTGCTGTGCATAGGTAACCAGTGCCAACAGAAAGGCACCGGCAAACAGCAGGATTTTTTTCATGGTCTTGTTTAGGGCTTGGAGATCAAAAATAGATGTTGAAACGCAAAACTGAAAATCGTATTAAAAAAGTCCAATTACAAGAGTGTTTTATCCCTCTTTTCGGAGAACCAGTCAATAGTCAGGTTTCTTTTTCCTTAGCTCGAATGAATCGACTTCATCAGGCTTTCTTTGTAGCTGCTGCCGATAGGAAGACGGATCTGCCGAAGTTCCAGTTCATTACCGGCAATGGATTTAATGGAACGGGCATTTACAATATAGCTCTTATGGATGCGGATAAATTGTTCGGCGGGTAAAGAGGATTCGAAGAATTTCATCGTGTGAAGGGTAACGATCATTTTTTCTCTTGTAAAAATCTTCACATAATCTTTCATACCTTCGATATAATCAATGTCGTCAAAATTGATACGTATGAGCTTTTGATCACTTTTCACGAACATATAGTCCGGTCGATTGGGCTTTTCTGATGGCTGTTGCTGGCGGACCCGATCGATACCTTTGTTTACCGCTTTGATGAATCGTTCAAGTGAAACCGGCTTAACAAGATAATCAACCACATCCAGCTCATATCCTTCCAGCGCGAAATCGGGGTGAGCCGTGGTAATGATCACCGCAGGCGCTTTACGAAGTGAACGAAGAAAATCAAGACCTGATATAACCGGCATGGAGATATCCAGAAACATCAGGTCGATGGTTTCATGATTCAACACCTCGAATGCTTCCAGTGCATTGCTGCATTTGGTAACCAGTTCCAGTTCGCGGATGTTTTCGAGATATTTTTCAATGACTTCCTGCGCGAGAGGTTCGTCATCAACGATGATGCATTTTAATCGTGTCATGATAACTGGATGTGTAAGTCAACAGAAAATAATTCTCCGTCGTTGGTGATATTGAGTTCGTGTTGCTGCGGGTATAAGATAGAAAGACGCTTCTGGACGTTGCTGAGTCCGATGCCTGCATCCTGCTGATGAATACCCTGCTGTTCATTGTTGCCGATGCTGTTGGTACTTGTAAAACGGATCGCCTTCGGCGTGATGTCGAATTTAATGTGTACAAATCCGTCAGAGAACCGTTTGTCAATTCCGTGCTTGAACGCATTTTCAGTGAAATCGATAAACAACAGCGGTGCTATCATCATTTCATCGGGATTGCCGGTTACTTCCAGACTGATGTCATACCTGTTATGATACCTGATTTTCTGCAATTCTACATAGTTACTGATGAAATCGAGTTCTTTCTGCAGCGATACGCGTTCGTGATTCGACTGATACAATACATAGCGCATAATGTCGGAAAGCTTCAATACTACTTCCGACGCTTTATCTGAATTCTTTAATGTCAGTGAATAAAGGTTGTTCAGTGTATTGAAGAGAAAGTGCGGATGAATCTGTGCTTTGAGCGCGTTGAGTTCCAGCTGCAGCTTTTCTTTCTGCACTTTCAGGAGTTCATTTTGGGTAATGAATGCAATCAGCGTATACTTCAGCGCATAGGTCAGTATCACCACAATCAGTCCTTCCAGCATGTCGAAGTTGGGTGTGATGTTGGTAACAAACCGTATCATCCTTTCCGGCATCACGTTTTGAGGAAGCAGATTCAGCAAAAGGTAATTAAGGCGTGAATAAAGCACAATGCCTATTGCTGTTGTAAGGAAATAGGTGATGTATTGCTTCTTGTTGAGGAGTCGGGGAACCAGTATGTATAAATGCGTATACACTAACGGTAACTGACTAACGAAAACGATACCGGTGTAGATAAGGCCCCAGTTGATACCCCATACGGTATAAGTGTCATAAAATGATCGCGTTAACCACACCAGCCAGAACAGCACATGCATGATAATGCTCTGAACTTTTCTGTTCGGCACTTTTTCGTGGTATTTCTCAATCAACCGGTCGATCATCTATTCAAATATACAATGAATTCTGAGTGGCGGACATTGATTTAGCTGAATCTGCTTTCTTCATCGACCAATGAGGCAGGAGGGACGATGTTTCCTGTGCCGGCTGTAAACAGAAAGAGCTGCCACGAATGACAGCTCTTTCTGGAAATTGGTTTTATCAGGCTTCCGCCATCTTCTTGGCGTGACGCTTGCGTTCGTTTTCGTCAAGATATATTTTACGCATACGCAGTGATTTCGGGGTGATCTCAAGGTACTCGTCTTTCTCAATGTATTCCATCGATTCTTCGAGTGAGAAATTTGTCTTTGGTGCGATCCGTACGTTGTCATCACTTCCGGAAGCACGCATGTTGGTGAGTTTCTTTGCTTCGCAGAGGTTGATCACGAGATCGTCCGGACGGATATGTTGTCCTACCACTTGTCCGGCGTAAATCTGATCGCCCGGATCGATGAAGAAAAATCCGCGATCCTGCATACGGTCGATAGAGTAGGGTGTGGATGTTCCGGTTTCTTTTGCAAGTAATACGCCAGAGATACGCCCCTGAATTGCTCCCTTCCAGGGCTCGAAACGGGAGAAGCGGTGAGCCATGATAGCACGGCCGGCAGTAGCAGTAAGGATATTGCTGCGGAGACCTATCAGTCCGCGGGCAGGAATTTCAAACTCCAGATGCTGAAGATCGCCTTTCGGCTCCATCACTTTGAGTTCACCCTTCTTCATGGTCACCAGTTCAATGACTTTTCCAGCAACTTCTTCTGGAGCATCGACGGTAAGGTGTTCTACAGGTTCATGACGGACTCCGTCAATATCTTTAATGATTACCTGGGGTTGCCCTACCTGAAGTTCATAACCTTCGCGGCGCATGGTTTCAATCAGAATAGACAAGTGCAGTACACCACGTCCGAATACAAGGTAGGAGTCAGGTGATTCCGTTTCCTGTATGCGCATGGCCAGATTTTTCTCCAGTTCTTTATATAATCGGTCGCGCAGATGACGTGATGTTACAAAGCGCCCTTCTTTACCAAAAAAGGGAGAGTTGTTAATGGTAAACAACATGCTCATAGTTGGTTCGTCAACAGCAATCGGCTTCAGTGCTTCCGGATTTTCAAAATCTGCAACGGTATCTCCGATATCAAAATCTTCGATGCCGGTGAGCGCGCAAAGGTCACCGCAGAATACTTCCTGGGTTTTCGCACGTCCGAGTCCTTCGAAAACAAAGACTTCTTTCACACGCATTTTTTTGATGGTGCCGTCTTTCTTGACAAGCGACACCGGTTGGTTTTCCTTGATGGAACCACGGGAAACACGACCGATGGCGATCCGGCCAACATACGTAGAAAAGTCGAGTGAAGTGATCAGCAGTTGTGGTGTTCCTTCTACTTTCTCCGGCTCAGGGAAATATTCGATGATGGTATCGAGCAGCGGCATGATGCTGTCGGTTGGTGTTTTCCAGTCGTGACTCATCCAGCCATGCTTTGATGAGCCGTAAACAGTAGGGAAGTTCAGCTGATCTTCGTTGGCGTCGAGATGGAAAAACAAATCGAATACTTTTTCATGTACTTCTTCCGGACGGCAATTTTCTTTGTCAACTTTGTTGATCACCAGAATCGCTTTTTTACCCATCTCCAGTGCCTTGGAGAGTACAAAACGGGTTTGCGGCATCGGACCTTCAAACGCATCAACCAGCAGCAGCACTCCGTCAGCCATGTTCATCACACGTTCTACTTCTCCTCCGAAATCGGCGTGACCCGGTGTGTCGATGATGTTAATTTTTACGCCTTTGTATTGAACAGATACATTTTTTGCAATAATGGTGATGCCGCGTTCCCGCTCAAGATCATTATTGTCAAGGATCAGTTCACCGGATTTCTCCGTGTCACGGATAAGCTCGGTCTGATGTAAAATTTTATCGACCAGGGTTGTTTTACCGTGATCGACGTGGGCAATAATGGCAATGTTTCGTATGGATTGCATGAGGTATGGGGGATTGGCGTCTGTAGTTATTTGATTTTCAGTTTTTTATATTTGGCCTGCAGACGGTGCAAAAATACGGTTTTTTCCCCGTATTCGGAAGCAGGAATGACAAATAGCTGACAAACCATATCGGCGCATCAGCTGTTTATGTCATGTTCTTTAACAAATCAAAACACCATGTACTCAAAAAAATTACTCTCAATGGCGGCCTTTCTGGTGATAGGTGCCACACTGTTCACTTCCTGTAAAGATGATGATGAGGAAGAAGTTATTCCGGCCGGTTCCGGAAAAGTAATGATCATTCATGCTTCCCCTGATGCACCGGACGTAGATTTATTGCTCGATAATACGCAATTGAATTCAATGCCTGTTTCATTCCTTGATAATACAGCCTATCTTACAGCCGCCGCCGGTACCCGCACTCTAAAAATCAATGTTGCCGGAACTTCAACAACGGCGTTGACTGCCAATCTGAGTGTTTCGAGCGGTAAATCATATAGTGTGTTTGCTGTGGACAGTGTAGCAAGTTTATCAGGACTTGTATTCGAAGATAATCTTTCAACGCCTGCCAGCGGAAAAGCTCATATCCGATTCATTCACCTTTCGCCGAATGCTCCGGCAGTGGATGTGGCACTGGATGGTGGTGCGGTTGTGTTTGGTGATTATGAATTCAAAGAAGGTTCTGCGTTTACACCACTCGATGCCGGTACCTATGATCTGGAAGTGCGTGTTGCTGGTACTTCAACTGTTGCTCTCGACCTTGATCCGATTACCCTTACTGCGGGAAAAATTTATACGGTGTACGCGAAAGGTTTCTTAGGCGGAGCAGGTGATCAGGAGCTGGGTGCTCAGATCATTCAGAATAATTAAGATGAGCCCTTATAATACCGGAGGCTGTTACAAATGAATGTAACAGCCTCTTCCTTTAGTGCTGCCGTTCGCTATCCTGCAGACTTAATTCACTATTAATTTTTCGTTTATGCTACATCTTTCTGCTGATGGAGTTTTTGTGAGATATCTTTTGCAATCAACTGAGCTGCATTTCTGATTTCCGGTACCGCTACAGCTTCCCATACCACTCCACGCATCAGCGGACCAATTACAAAAATCTGATCGTTGATTTGTCCATTCTGGCCAATGACTTTTCCTTCCATCGTAGCATCCGGACCTAAACCCGAGGTGCAGTTTCTGATGAATCCTTGTTGCGATAGTGATCTCAGAAATGGATTTGTCGATTGCTCTACATTCAGTACCGGACCCACGCAGTTAAAGATGCGCTGCACATGGTAATGGAAAGTATTGTTCTTTCTGTCGCGAATGGTTACTCTCATATCATCTGCATTCGGCTGCAATTGCTCAATTTTCCCTCCATGTAACACAAGTTGTCCGTTGTTACAGGCCTCCTGTAGTTTGAGATAAATGGGATATGGAATCCGGTGACGTAGTTTCGACCAGTGATGTTGAAGATGACGAAGGAACCGGTGTTTTTCTTCGGGAGAGAAATTAAACCAGAGTTGTTGTGAATAGGGACGGATATCTTCCAGTACCGGTTCTTCCCAACCTTCCGGATCCGGATGCTCCTGGATACGTTTTTTTATAAAGTTGAATAACGTTGAAAGGTCGTATGGGAGTTTTAAACTGGGATCTGGTTTTGTACCCGGTTTTACAGAGGGATGTGGCATGGGTAAATGTCCATGCTTTGATAAGGCAATGATTTTTCCTTTGTAGCCACTTCCGAGTATACTCAATACGTTGTCGATCATCGTTAGTCCGGTTCCGATGATCAGAATGTCGCCGGTGGATTCCAAAGCAGGAAACTTTTCCAGCCAGGGATTAATGTGAATGCGGGAGTCGATAATCGGTTCCTTCATTCCCGGCAATGCATTGGGTGCTTCAATTCCGGTGGCAATGCAGATCCGGTTGGCTGATATCTTCCGGCCATCGTCGGTAGTGAGTATATATCCGTCTTCTTGCTCTACGTTTGTTGCAAAGGCGGGGATGAAATCGATAACAAACTCTTCTCTTTTGCCGGTAAGTGCAGCTTGTAGTGTGTCTTGCAGATATCTCCCATAAAGGTAACGGGGGACAAACGCTTCATTTTCTTTGTCGGGGCCGAGGGCTTCAGGATACTTGGGTTGCTGTCGCAGCCATTCGCAGAAATGGGAGGACTCTGCAGCGTAAGCACTCATCCGGCCTGCTCTTACATTCAGCAGGTGGGAGGGATCAGTGGTACTATAAGCAACTCCTTTTCCGGTGGCATGACCTTTCTGAATCAATGCAACTGAAAAAGGAGATTTGATGGTTTCAAGCAGGTGCAAAAGGAGAATAGTACCGGAAGCACCACCGCCAACTATGGCGATATCGTAAGCAGAAGCGGAAGAGTGGTTAGCAGACATACGTTCAGATGGTTATTGAAGAAAGAGCAGGCAGATCAGGATGAACAGCAGATACAGCCAGCTCCGCTGCAACAGATATCGGGCAATGTTCATGTGGGGTTAATTGTCTTTTAATATTGTAATGTCTATAGGTTATATAGGCATTACAAATATATCGATACCTTTGATACCAGTCAAGAAAAATCGGGTGAAATCCGGAATCCGGAGGGTTAACGTTTTCTTTTTGCCTTTTTAATGAGCGCTTTTTTCCGTTGCAGCACATCGGCCAGGCTCACATTGTCGAGGATGTGATTGGTGGCTTCACGTACTTCTCCAAAAACCTGGCGGAGGCCACAGGTGACTTCATCCGTGCATTCTTCGCAGGGAGTGTAGTACTTGAAACTTACGCACGGAACAAGTGCAATAGGGCCATCCAGCAAACGGATAACATGACCGAGACGGATGTCTTTTGGGTCTTTGTTGAGCAAATAACCGCCCGTTTTGCCGAGCTTACTTCTTAAAATTCCGTCTTTTCGTAATTCAAGCAAAATGGCTTCCAGGAATTTTTGCGGGAATCCCTGCGAGTCCGCGATTTCGGAAATACGTAAGGGTTCAGATGATTCTTGCTCGGCAAGGAATTCCAGTGCTTTGAGTGCGTATTTCGCCTTCTTGGATAACATAGCGGCAAAGTAAGGCCTTTGGACAGGGTATTTCAAGGACTTCAGGGCTTTATCCGGTATAAATATTCATGCTGAAATGTTGAAAATGATTGTTAGTCAAAGGGTGTTGAAACCTTTTGGTTTTTGCTCCTGCGCAGCCATAGTTTTGGTTAATTTTGTTGGAACTATGAAATTGAAGTCCAGTATTAGTCTCGGAGAGTTGGCCGCTATGGTCAATGGCAGGGTAATCGGTGATCCGTCGATGAAAGTGACGGGAATCAATGAAATACACCGTGTTGAAGCAGGTGACCTCACCTTTGTGGATCATCCCAAGTATTACGATAAGGCGCTGCAATCTGCAGCAACGTTTATCATCATTAACAAGGAAGTGGATGCTCCTGCAGGTAAGGGGCTGATTTTTTCTGACGATCCTTTCCGCGATTATGTGTACCTGACCCGCCGTTTTATGCCCTTCGTTCCATCTCAGGCTGGCATCGATCCTTCTGCGAAAATCGGTGAAGGGACCATCATCCAGCCCAATGCTTCAGTAGGCCCGGAAGTGGTGATCGGAAAGAACTGTATTATTCATCCCGGAGCAGTCATCTATCAGCATTGTGTCCTTGGCGATAATGTGATTGTCCATGCAAATGCAGTAATCGGTGCAGATGCTTTTTACTATAAGAAGCGCCCTGATTATTATGAAAAGATGCATAGCTGCGGCCGTGTGGTGCTGGAAGATTTTGTGGAGATCGGCGCCTGCAGTACGGTGGATCGCGGTGTGTCCGCCGATACCATCATCGGGAAAGGAACGAAACTGGATAACCACGTTCACGTTGGTCACGATACCGTGATTGGAAAAAATTGCCTCTTTGCAGCCCATGTCGGTATAGCCGGATGTGTGAATATCGAGGATAATGTGATTTTCTGGGGGCAGGTTGGATGTCAGAAGGACGTGACGATCGGTGCCGGTGCAATAGTGTATGCACAGTCCGGAATTTCTAAATCATTGAAAGGCGGTGTCGTTTATTTCGGAAGTCCGGCCAAAGAAGCCCGTGAAAAAATGAAAGAAATGGCATTGGTCTCACGACTCCCTGAAGTGTTTGAGAAGTTGAAATAAGAATGGAAAAAGCATTGGCCAACGACGCAAGAAATGATGCGGAACTGCATGTAAAGAAGCTGCAGCTCCATTGGCTGTTGCAGATTACAAAGGCCATCAATTATAATATGCCATCACCACAACTGTTCGAAATTTTCGAAACAGTGATGCGTGATCAGCTCAAAGTGCAGAAGCTTGTGCTGTATGTGCATGAGAACGAATGGCAGTGTATGTTGTCGTATGGAGTAGAGGAGGATGCGCTCGAGGGTGATGTGAGCCATCGTTTAACAGAACTCGGACTCCTGCAGCAGAATAACATTCATATGCCGGAATGGGTGCAGGGTTTCGATAGCATCATTCCTGTTTTTCATGATGAGAAACCACTCGCTTATGCCTTTATTGCCGATATCCAACACGAAGAAATTACCCACCTGAAAGAAGTGTTGCCATTTATTCATACGATCACCAACATTATCGTGGTGGCTATTGAGAATAAAAGGCTCACAAAAAACACCATCCGTCAGGCCCAGATGCAGCGGGAACTTGAACTGGCAGCGCGTATGCAAAGTATGTTGTTTCCGGCTCATTTACCTGCTGATAAACGGATTGATCTCGCCGCAACGTATCTTCCACACCAGGAGGTGGGCGGCGACTACTACGATTATATTCAGGTGAACCCCGATGAACTCCTGATATGTCTGGCCGATGTTTCCGGTAAAGGGATTTCCGCCGCTTTGCTGATGTCGAATTTTCAGGCAAACCTGAATGCGAAATCGAGACATACCACTTCACTCCGTGAACTCGCCATTGAGCTGAATGAGAGCGTGAATAAAAGCGCAAAAGGAGAGAAGTTTATTACAGCATTTATCGGATTGTTAAACACCAAAACACATTTGTTGCAATATATCAACGCCGGACAAAACCCTCCGTTCATTTATCAGGATGGCGAGTTTATCCTGCTCGATAAAGGAACTACCGGTCTGGGTATGTTTGAAGAGCTGCCGTTTATCAATGAAGGAATGGCTTATTTGAAGCCGGGTGCTGTGCTGTTTTGTTATACAGATGGAGTGGTGGAGCAGGAAAATGTAAAGGCTGAAATTTTTGGACTGGAAGTGCTGATGGACCTGATCAAGTCTAACGATGACGTCTATACGATGAAGGACCTTCACTTCAGAGTGCTGGATGCTTTTAACGCATTCAGAAAAGGGGCCGAAGCTTTAGATGATGTTACCTTGCTCAGTATCCGCCTGCTCCCCGGAGCCTGAGGTGTCGTAAATCTGCAGGGCTACCAGAATGGCAATGAATCCCCAGTAAGGAACAGACGCTTTTTCAGTGTCAAGGAAAAAATTCAGAACCCCATGTACCCAGTAAGTAACCAGCCCAAGTAAGATGCCGCGTGCAAGTATTTTATTTTCCTTCCGCTTCGTGCGTTTCATGTAGGTGGCTGTTGTTTGAGTCGTCACGATGATCAGGGCAATCACAATCAGCGGACCCATTACTCCCTGTTCCGATAGCGGACCTAAATACTCCGAGTGAGATCCTCCTCCCTCTGCAAAATTGGTGGAGATGCCGGAACGTTCGCTGTATTTCTGATAAGCACCGTACTTGAACATATAGGTGCCGGGGCCATAGCCAAACACCGGGCGATCTGCAAACATCCGCAAGGCACAGGCCCAGCGGTTCAGACGTTCAATATTACTGTCGTCACTGGAAATGTTTCCGATCGATTGTACGTGCGAAGCATAGTCATCAGACGATACCTCATTGTTGCTTTCCAGTTTCATGGTAATCTGTGTTCGGAAAAGAAATGCAAGTACAATCAGCATAGCGAATCCACCGTAGATCAACACCGATTTCATGCGCATAATGAAGGCAAGATAACAGCAAAATGCGGCGACGAGTCCAATCCAAGCGGCGCGGGTATAGGAGAGGACTACGGCAATCAGCAGTATCAACAAAACAATTCCGGCCATCCACCGGTATTTAGCGGCGATTGATTTGTCGAATGTGAAACCGAAGAACACCGGAATAAAGAAACTGATTACGGCAGCATAAGCCGTGTGATCATTATAAAAGGGAACCATAGCGGTATGGGCTACTTCTTCCGAGAATCCACCAAGGGCATGGATCGTAATTGTATAAAGGATGACAATGAGCAATGGAATTGTATAGGACCAAACAAAACGGCGCATGTTTTCCTTCTTCGCAAAGAGATAGATGAACATGAAGTAGTATACGCTGATATAGCAAAACCGGGCTAGCGTTGCTTTGAAGGATACGATCAACATACTGCTCGTAATTGTGGTGAGCAGATACCAGGCCATATGAACGTAAATAATGATAGAGACCGGATGGTACAGTATCTGCTTGTTCAACCCTCCTTCTTCAAAAACTTTCAGCCAGAACAGTAAAAAGAGACCGAACATTAATGGCTCGGAGGGCAAACTCACCCCGATTCCTACATTCGTATGGGCAAGATTGATCGAAAAAGGAGTGATGATAACTGAAAAAAATGCAATTAAGTCTAACCGGAATATCATGATCAATCCGATCATGAAAATAACTGGTAGTCCGGCAACAAACAACATGCCTTTCAGGATGGATACGCCCAGTACCAGTGCGAAGCCGGCTGTGATCAGGTAAAAGTACTTTATCTGATCACGACTTAATGCAGTGATTGTTTTATGGCCGTTCATCGGTTATGAAAAAGAAGATCAGGATTCGATTTCTTTATCCATCCGGTATTTGTAATGTTCTGTATAGATGATGTAGAGTAATGCGAAAAATAATACAGAGATGGTGAAAACAAGAATGATGAGTGTTCGCTTCGGTGAGTCTTTTCGTTCCGGCACACTGGCTTTGGTAACAGTATTGTGAAAGTCAAGCTCTTTTCGGGTGTCCATCAACACTTGTTCATAGCGAAGTTTGTAGTCCGCATAGGTGCCACGCACTTTCCACAATAACTCTTTCAGTAAAATGTATTCACCTCCTTTCTCCAGAAAGTTTTTTTGCTGTGTTTCCATCCTCGAATTCGAACCACCGGATGCTACCGTCCGATAGTATTCGCGGGAGAACCCTTCAATCTGATTTTCAAAATCTGTGATTCCATAATTCTGACGGATATTTTTAATTGCATTTTCAAGAGAGTCCAACTCAAGTTTCTTCTCTTCCAGCTGTGTTTTGGCAATTATCAGTACTTCATTAGATCGTTCACGTAACAGGGAAATGGCTTTCTGATCCACATAAGCGCAGAGTGAATCACACATGGCAGCCGCAGTTTTCGGGTCTTTGTCCAACACAGAAATCTCGATGGACTCAAACTCTGTTTTTGAAATAGAGATGTTCTCATCGAGTTGCTTCATCATCTCGAAGCGCGGGTAGTTGCCCGTACTGTCAATGTTATAGTGCTGGTACAGGTTGAAATCCTTGATCAGATTTTCTCTTACATCTTCGGAGTTCAGCAACTGCACCATCTGCTCCGTGGGCGTTTCCTTCGAATAAGCTTGCAGATTCACCGGGTAGATCACGGAGTTTGCTTTGAACATGGGTGTCATGATCTGCGGCATTGTGAAAATGATCGATACTACTACTGCAACAATTCCAGTAATGATCAATTGTTTACGCCATTTGGACGCAAGTCGGATAACATGGATAAGATTGAGCTGGTCGGCCTGTGGAAGGTCTTTTGACATTAATTCCTGATTTGGGTCTGCAAAAATAGTTTAATTGACGGGAATTATGTAAGTGGTTAATTATCACCATATTTAATGATTTTAAAAAGCTCCAGCGGACGAATCAGCCTGAACAAAAGTGCTAAAAGAAAACTGGCAGCCGAAGCAAAGAGGGCGCGCCAGATAAAGTAACTGTTGAAGTTGCTCGCAAACCAGAAAAGTCCGTAGGTACATAGTATGAAAACGAAGTATCGGAACGCGAGTTGCCAGCGGATATGGAACTTGAAAATGCGATGTGCGAGTAGTATCTGTGCACCTGCCGTTATATATTGTGTTGACATATTGGCGATGGCCGCGCCTTTGGCTTTGAACTGAGGAATCAGAATTAGATTCAGAATAATATTGAGGAGCATTCCACTCAGTGCAATCATGTTCAGTACTTTCAGGTTGCCATTAGCAGTGAGCAGCGTGCCAAAAATATAAACAGAACTGATGGCAAGGAAGCTGTTGATGAGTACCTGAAATACTTCGGTAGTTTCTTCTATATGTGCTATATACTGGAGCGACATCAGATCTTGCGCAAAGAAAACGCCGCAGGCAATAACCATGATAGCAGGAACCGCAATAAATGAAAAGGAAAGTTCAACAAGATCTTCAATGGGCTTTTTATGTTTGATCATCTGCGAAAACATCGGAAGCAACAGCGCTGAAAACAGATAGGCAATCATATTGCTGGCGTCTATCAGCCGGAAGCTTTGTGCATAGATTCCCGCTTGTTCGGCTCCATCGGGTAACAAGCGTTCCAATAAAACAGGGTCGATGCGGTAATAAAAGGTCATCAGCAGTATCAGAATCGCATAGGGATAACTTTGTTTCAGGATGATCAGCGCGAATTTCGGATCCCAGCTGAGACTTATTTTCTTTACACGTGAGGCAAGAATAAGAAAGGTAAAGAGAGCGGTTGTGGCATAGGCAAACGTCTGTGCCCATACAAACCATTCGATCTGGAATTTTTTATCGGTGATACCTCCCCAGAGCAAAATGCTGCAGAGCGCAATCATGATCAGACGGTCCAGTACGGAAATGAAACTATCAATGCGGAAGAGATGGAGTCCGGCAATGTTCGACCTCAGGTACAGGATAAAACTCATCAAGACCTGATTAACGAGAAGGATCAGCAATATCCATGCGCCTTCTTTGAGGTAGCCAGCAATCCAGGCGATAATGACGTTGATAACAATAAATGCAACGGTGAGCACCAGCCGAAGGGCAAGAATACCCGACAAATGTTTCTGAAGCAGATGGTTATGCTGCGCAATGTTCCGGTTGTTGAAATTGGTGATACCGAGATCAAGCAGAATATTGAGCAGGAAGGAGAAGTTGAAAAGGGCAAAGTAAAAACCATACTCGGCAGCACCTACGGTGTTTTGCACGACACGGTCAATCCCGAAAATCCAGAACGGCTTGATCAGGATATTCAGGAATAACAGAAAGGCGAGGTTGGTGACAAATTTCTTTTGCATGCCTTGCGGGGTTGACAAATTTAAAGCAATTTAGAGGGCAAATTACAGGATGCTCGAAAGATACTTTCAGATGGGAGTTTTGGAGGCCGGCGTAGATGAAGCCGGTCGTGGCTGTCTGGCCGGCCCGGTCGTAGCTGCCGCTGCCATCCTTGATCCGGATAAAATGTATGATTGGTACGAAGTGCTTGATGATTCAAAAAAATTACCCGAATCATTGCGTGAGAGTCTCCGTACGCTGATTGAGCGGGATGCGCTGGCCTGGGGCGTTGCAATGGTGATGCCAGATGAAATTGACCGGATCAACATTCTTAATGCAACCTATAAGGCGATGCAGAATGCAATTTCCCGTCTCTCTCCCGAACCGGAATTATTGCTGATTGATGGAAACCGTTTCCCAGGATATCCGGGTGTTAAACATGAGTGTATTGTGAAAGGTGATGGTCTTTACCTGAATATCGCTGCCGCTTCTGTTCTGGCTAAAACGCACCGCGATGCCTATATGAAGCAGCTCCATAAAGAGTTTCCTCAATATGCCTGGGATCGGAACAAGGCATATGCTACAGAAACGCATGTGCAGGCAATTCGGACCTATGGATATACCCCTTATCACCGTAAATCGTTTCAGCTGAAAGATCTTCAGCTAACCCTCTTTTAGAGAATTGACTCGCACGTTTCAGTATTTTCGGTAGGGTAATAAGCCATCAACTCTTTCGTATTTATTTCGCTCAAGAATATAATGTTCCGGCTCTTTGAATCTCACCCTTCCGGTTAGTTTTCCGGATGGATCGTAAATGAGTTCTTCTGTTTCTGCAAGACGGGGATTGACTCCCGTTTCTGGACTCAGTACCCATAGTTCAACATTTGTCTTCCGGCCATTATGAAAACTATTGATATAGGTAATACAGTTGTCCGGAGAATAACACGTACTGTTCGTGATCTCTGTACCCTTTTCATCTTCTTTAACAATCTGTGTGGTCATGGGTGTTTTCTCGGTCCGGAAATACCACTTGATATGAAATACCCCGGACTCATCCACACGCTGCCGGGTTAAAACCATCAACAGTTCATCGTTTGTTCCGAAGATGGAGTCAATCTTCCATGATCCGCTTTCATCGAAATAGTATTTTTCACTTTTGATTAACTGCCAGTTCTGTTTGCGGTGCTTCTTACCCGCCAGCCTTCCCAGGCTGTCATACTCGAATAAAATCAGGCTGTTTTCTTCCGCAAATCTCACTTTACGGGTCAGTTGCCCTTTTTTATCATAATATTCAGCCAGTACTGTATCACAGTTTTGAAGCAGAGAATCACAGGCATAAGTGAATACAGCATACTGTGCATTGCCCTTGGTGGATGGCAGAATGAATAGCGTCAATAGAAACAGAAACAGTATTTTTTTAGCTCGCATAATCCGGACTTGAGTCGTTGCAAAAGTATAATCTGGAGCATTAGATAATATGAATTCGTGCTGAACTCCATTTGTCAATTGTCTGATTTCAGTTTCACCTCTTAATGGTGGTCTTTCCCGGATGATTACTTTTGTGGAATCATATTATGCAATTAGAAATGAGTGACTTTATTCCTGATATCAGCATTGAAGACTTTATGTATTCTCTGCCAGCCGATCGCATTGCGGCATTTCCTGCTGATCAGCGGGATGGCGCAAAGTTGTTGGTCTTCAATTCAGGAAGGATTTCAGAAGATAAATTTCCACTGGTCAAAAACTATCTGCCTCCATCGGCATTGCTGGTCTTTAATGATACCCGGGTCATCCATGCACGTCTGCTTTTTAAAAGACCATCCGGCGCAATTATCGAAATCCTTTGTCTTGAACCTGCTGGACATCTGCAGCCGGAACTGAGTTTTCGTTCAACGGACACAGTGACCTGGAACTGTATTGTTGGAAATCTCCGCAAGTGGAAGGAGCCCTCATTGACCATGGAAGTAATAACAGCGGAGGGGCTGATCCTTCTTACAGCCATTCGTGGAAAATCAACTTCAGATGGTGTAGAAGTGACATTTACCTGGAATAACCCACGTGTGAATTTTGCAGCCATTCTGGAAAGGGCAGGTAAACTACCAATACCGCCTTATCTGAATCGTGAAACAACGGAGCTGGATGAATTACGTTATAATACCATTTATGCGGAAAAGGAAGGCTCCGTAGCGGCGCCTACTGCGGGTTTGCATTTTACCACGGAGCTATTGGAGGATTTGAAAGCTGAAGGTATGTCGATGGGGAAAATCACTCTGCATGTCGGCGCCGGTACTTTTAAGCCTGTGAAGCCGGGTGCTATCAGCGACCATGAAATGCATGAAGAGCGTATGGTTGTTTCTTTGGAGTTTCTCGGCCAATTGATGCAGCAGCTGAATGGCGGCGGCCCGGTAATTCCAGTGGGAACAACAGCCGTTCGTACACTGGAAAGTATTTATTGGCTCGGAGTTAAATTGATGGATCAGCCGGAGATGGAAGGAGATCTTTTTGTTGAGCAATGGCTTCCATATCAGCAGGCTTATTCCGAAATCAGTGCATCAGCTGCAGTGCAGGCTCTTATAAAATATCTCCGGTCAAAACACCTGAGCGAATGTCATGCTTTTACTCGAATCATGATTGTTCCGGGTTACCAATTCCGTATTATAAATGGACTCGTTACCAATTTTCATCAGCCAGGAAGCAGTCTTTTGTTGTTGATTGCTGCGTTGATCGGTGACGACTGGAAGAAAGTATATCAGTATGCAATGGAACATCAGTTCCGTTTCCTGAGCTACGGAGATTCGTCACTGTTGTTACCGGCAACAGCCGCTGTATGATCAGCAAACAGTCAATGCGGACGGATACGAATCTAAAGGTGATTGCTTATAAAAAATAAAGAGGCTGCCCTCTTGAGACAGCCTCTTTATTTGTTAACAGATTTTATCTGATGATTTCAAACTTCCGGGTTTGAACCTGTTGGTCATTTTCAAGACTGATCAGATACGTTCCGGTTGAAAGCTGACGTGTGTTAAGAATGCGATTGTTTAATCCTTCCGTATCGATGTACCGCTCGCTGAAGAGGATACGGCCATCCATCGACTGTATGCGGATCTGCGTTTGGGTGACTCCAGCTGCAATGTAACGTATGTTGAGTTCATCCGTTGCTGGAACAGGATACAGGTTGTCAAGGAGCAATACATTATCGCCACTGTTCTCTGCTAAACGTACATGTTCTTCAGTGATCATGGCTGGCAATGATGGAGCGATTATGCTGTTGGAACTGCCGAAGAAATTGCAGATAATCGGACCAAATACCAGGAACGGTGCTCCCTGTACATCGAGAGAACCACAGATAGAACCTCCGCCTTGTACCAGCAGACTATTGACATCAAATCCTGTTGTAGTGCCGGGAACTACAATGCCAAGGTTGAGCGTGTTTGGATCATATACCAGTGTATGGATACGATACAATCCGGGTTGAGTAACACTGAAGTTCGGCGTTGCTCCTGCTTGCTGAATCACGAGCCCGAAACCGCGGGTAAGCACATATACTGTTTGATATCCTGTTGGAACAATAGCATTTCCATTCGGATTTCCGGTGAGGATAGCTGTACCGTTTTGCAGACAATTGATGAATTGATCCGGCGAAATGGTGCCGGCATTGGGTCCGGTTACATTGAATTGCGCACCGGCTACATCAAGCGAAGCACAGATAGAACCACCGCCTTGAACAAGCAGGCTATTCACATCAAAACCGGTAGTCACACCTGGAACAACAATCGATAAGTCGAGAGTTGAGTCGAATACCAGTGTGTGGATGGTGTAAAGGCCGGAACCGGTAACCGTGAAGTTCGGAGTCGGTGAAACCTGCTCAATCACCAGTCCTGTTCCGTAAGTCAATACATAGAGCAGAGAATAACCGGCCGGTACAACCGCATCACCGTTCGGAGTCGCAGCAAGTGTTCCGCCGTTACCGCAATAAGAAGCGTTCACAGCAGTGAGTGCTCCGGCATTGGGACCGGTTACATTGAACTGCGCACCGGCTACATCGAGTGAAGCACAGATGGCTCCACCGCCTTGTACAAGAAGACTGTTGACATCAAAACCAGTAGTCACACCCGGAACAACAATCGATAAGTCGAGAGTTGAGTCGAATACCAGTGTGTGGATGGTGTAAAGTCCTGAACCGGTAACCGTGAAGTTCGGAGTCGGTGAAACCTGCTCAATCACCAGTCCTGTTCCGGAAGTCAATACATAGAGCAGAGAATAACCGGCCGGTACAACCGCATCACCATTCGGAGTCGCTGCAAGTGTCCCGCCGTTACCGCAATAAGAAGCGTTCACAGCAGTGAGTGTTCCGGCATTGGGACCGGTTACATTGAACTGCGCACCGGCTACATCGAGTGAAGCACAGATGGCTCCACCGCCTTGCACAAGAAGACTGTTGACATCAAAACCAGTAGTCACACCCGGAACAACAATCGATAAGTCGAGAGTTGAGTCGAATACCAGTGTGTGGATGGTGTAAAGGCCTGAACCGGTAACCGTGAAGTTCGGAGTCGGTGAAACCTGCTCAATCACCAGTCCTGTTCCGGAAGTCAATACATAGAGCAGAGAATAACCGGCCGGTACAACCGCATCACCATTCGGAGTGGCTGCCAGTGTTCCACCGTTACCGCAGTAAGAAGCGTTCACAGCAGTGAGTGTTCCGGCATTGGGCGGACAAGCGAAAGCAGTTGTCTTCAAAGTATAATCTTCTGCTTCACCAAGGAAATAGTACCCACAGGAGGGAGCAAATCCTAACCTTTTAACAGTAAAACGTAAACGTACATTTCCGGATCCAACATTTGTAGGAACTTGAATGTTCCCATTGATGGTTGCTCGTCCTGTATCCTGAAATGCAATTTCACCGGCATCGTCAAAATCTCCGTCAAAGTTATAGTCAGCGTAGATAGTTGCGTAGAACAATTTTGAGGAAAGCAGGCGACCCGTTGTCAGTGTAAATGGAAGACTGTTTCCGGCGTTCACAGCGACGCTAATGTTGCTGAAATCAGCATATCCGTTATTGTTACCGGTAATGTTTTGTAAGTTGCCCAGACGTACTTCTTCAATCCATAATTTTCGCGTTAAATTGTTAACGCCTTCAACTTTACAGTAGGTTTGCCCGAAGGATACCACCGTACTAAGGAGCAGAAACAAGGCTAAAAGCCATGTCTTTTGCAATCGAAATAACCGTTTGTTTTCTTTCATAGGTTTGATGCATTAAGATTGTTTGAGTTATTATTGAATGAAGGGATAACATCCTGTTTAAAAAAAAGGTTTGTCATGGAATTGAAAGATATTGCCGCTTGATGAGAGGTAAAACAGATCGGTTTTATCCAGCCGGTTTTAATTGGGAAAATATTAACAAACGTAAAACCGGATCCTTCAACAAAATGTTAGTGGCCTTCTTTTTTGAAAGAAGGAGCGGAGGTGCTGTTGTTGAACCAGGAATTAATTCTTAAGGTTTCGCACTTTTCCGGCGTTGTATCCTGGCGTATAATAAAGTCCGAAAAGAATCTGCGATGAAAGTGTGTAAATGGTCAGGCTTGAAAAAATCGGACGGGAAACAATGTTCGTCATACCAATGTTGAAGCGTCCGTCAAGACTGATGGTAATACGTTTATTCACACCATAACGTGCTCCGGTGCCGAGTACCAGTCCTCCGTCCCAGGGGATGAAGGTGGATGTGCCGGATAATACAACTTGTTCTCCGGTTACCGGCTCGCTGTACACTGTTTTATGTCCGATCAATAATCCTAGAAATGGCCCCATGGTAAAGTCTACCCTGAACTTTTCACCCATATGATAATCCAGCAGGAGCGGAACGTTGAGATAGTTCAGTTTTGTATTTACGGTATAGATGCCCAGCGGATTTCCGGCGTCGTCATACAAGGGCATAATTCCTCCCGATCCTTTTGATTCAAAAAACAGATTACTGCGTATAGCCCATTTTCTCGCAAACGGGTAATATATAGCAGGCCCACCTGTAACACGCAGGTCGGATTCCAGAAAGGTTTCGATGAAGGGATTGCCGTACAACTTAACCCATGAAGGCCCTGTTTGAAAACCGTATTGGAAAAAGTCATGCTGCGCCATTGCCTTTCCGGAAAGCAGGAAACAGAACAGTACAAGCAGGCGGGTTTTCATGAGGTATGAATGCAGGTATCAAAATTACCGGATATACGTTCAGAAATAAAAATGGTTAGATTCTTTATTCACAGTCCGGTATGAATAAAGAGGGTGGTGTTCAGGACGAAAGGAGAAAGTCCTGTTCTTCCTGCAGGCCCCGGCTATTGAAGAAGTGCCGCATCTCTTCTGCTTTCCCTCTGCCATGAAGGAGGCTGATATAAAAAGCTCCGCTGTTGGGACGGATGGAATCAACCGGCCAGTGTGATAAATTAAGGTTGCGTTGTTTTACATCACTGTATCCATCAAAGTGATGTCCTTCTTCCTCCCAAATCCTCATCTTCGCCCTTGCCTCTTTACCCGCTCCGCACAGAATGATTCTACGTTGGTCAGACAGAGAGCGAATCATCTGAATGGCAGCCCGGGCTTTTACCTGTGCAAAGGCTTCTGGAGAATAATGGTTGCCCGTGCGACTAAGACGATGGGGATGATCTCGCCACAATAACAACGGCTCGGGTATCTTTTCAAAATTCACACCTGCAGATAACCATTGCAGCCAGAGTCCAAAATCTTCCGGTCCTGTTTCCGGATAATAGCCATGGTCAGAAAAGATAGTGCTGCGCATCATTACGGCAGGATGTGCAACAGTTGCTTCAATATACCGGTTGCTGTGGTGAGCTGCGGGGGTGGTAATGCTGTTTTGCCAATTCATAAAGGCCGCAAATCCTTCGCCGGGCATTCCTTCAGGATGTGGTCCTGTGGCAACTGCAGAAACTCCAATCTCAGGATTTTCTTCGAGATGATTAACCTGCAGAGCGAGCCGCTGTGGGAGTGCAAAATCATCGGCATCCATTCTTGCTATGTATTTGCCGATGGATTGACCAATGGCCGTATTGAGTACCTGGCCTAATTGTTCTCCTTCGCAGAAAAGAAGTCTGATCCGGTCATCAATGGCCGCAAGACTATGTGCAATGCCCTTTGTGTCGGTGTTATAATTGTTTCCGATGAGCAGCAATTCGAAATCCTGAAACGACTGTTGCAAAATACTGTCGACGGCTTCCCTGAGCAAGCTTCTTTCGGTGGAGAAAGGAAGAATAACACTGACGAGGGGAGTAGCAGACATTTACCAGTCGCCTAAAAATTCATCCATATCGCGCCGGTCCTTCTTGGTTGGACGTCCGGCGCCACCTTTTATATTCCAGGAGGCCAGTGCAGCCTGATGCAAACGAAGCCGCTCTGCTTCTTCAGGTGGAGTGATGTCTTCACAAAAACTTCGTGCAATTTCTGCCGATACTCTGCGTTCTAGCAACGCTAAAACTTTAATATGCTGATACCAGGGGCCACGATGAATGACTACAGTTTCACCGGGTTTGATGTTGCGAGCCGGTTTCACCGGCTGTTCTGCGATTTTTACTCTTCCTTTTTCACAGGCTTCTGCAGCCAGTTGCCGGGTTTTGAACATCCTCACTGCCCACAGGTATTTGTCGATCCGTGTTTTTTCTGGTTGCATTCTCGCAAAGTTATCAGCTTTGTCAATATAAAATAATGATACATTTATCCTGTCAAGATATATCTCATGAAACTACCTTCAATTGATGCTACCTTGCAACGGACGGTTGCAGCTTTCCGTCGGTTTCCATTGCCTATCCTGAGTGCCCTCATGGCCGCTTATCTGGCCGTTACCGCCATTGACCTCAATATTCAGGATGCAGAATTGACCTGGTGGTATCTGAAAAAATGCCTGGTGCTCTTGTTCACAATACCGGCATTTATCGCTATTGATGTCATGAATGAACAGCGAAAACAGCCGCTGTTGCGTTGGGGATTGCACGTATTGTTTATCGCCTATTGTTGTTGGTTGCACGAAGACTGGACCTCTGACCATATCGAAGCGGATTGGGCATTCTTCGCATTGAATGTGCTCGCAGTTCATCTGCTGGTTTCTTTTGCACCTTTTATTTTTAAGTATGATATGACCCGGTTCTGGGAGTATAATAAAAATGTGTTTCTTCGGATACTGACCTCAGGACTGTATTCCGGTGTGCTCTTTGCGGGACTTTCACTGGCAATCCTGGCCGTTGATCATTTGTTTGAAGCGGATATAAAAGATATCCGGTATCCACAGCTGTTTATGGTCATCGCCATGGTTTTTAATACATGGTTTTTCCTGAGCGGATACCCGAAGGAGAATGAAGGAGAATCAGTGGAATATCCAAAGGGACTGCGTGTGTTCACTCAGTTTGTATTGTTGCCTTTGGTAACCATTTACCTCCTCATTTTATATGTTTATGCTGCAAAGATTCTGATAACTATGCACTGGCCGAGTGGATGGGTATCGTACCTGGTAATTGGTTTTTCTACGGCAGGGATTCTTGCTTTGCTATTGATCTGGCCCTTGCGCGACAATGAAAATCACCGCTGGATAAAAATCTATTCAAAAGGGTTTTTCTTTGCTTTGTTTCCATTGGTGGTTCTCCTGTTTTTTTCTATTTACCTCCGGGTAAACCAATATGGAATAACCATGAACCGGTATTTTGTGATCATGCTCGCACTTTGGCTGTTGTTTGTGGCTTTCTATTTCCTTATCAGCAGATCAAAACGGATTAAAATGATTCCGGTTTCTCTGTTTCTGGTTGCCTGCATTTCCGCATTCGGACCCTTCAGTGCGTTTCAGGTGTCGAAGAGAAGTCAGTTCGACAGGCTGATTAATATTGGTGAGAAATACGGGTTTTATAGGGATGGAAAATTTGAAGCATCAAAAGGCAGGCAGGAAGTGGAATATCAGGATGAGGAAACCTTCAGTAGTGTTTTGGATTACATGCTGGATACCTATGATCGACATATTGTGCAGGATTTGTTTTCAGAGAATGTGGATTCTATTGCTAAGAACAAAGGATCCGGTGCACTTGCTCAGGTGCTGATGACTTCAATAGGTCTCGATTATGTACATGATTATGCGTTTGCCGAAAACGAGACATTTTCGGTTTCATCTAAGAACTATAATAATCCGCTTAGTGTAACCGGTTATGATTATTGTTTTACCTGGGATTACTATTCCGGTAAGAAATCGGAGGATGAGCGTATGTCGCTTACCGATTCGCTGGAGATTGTTCTTAACTTCAACGGAGATATGCTGAAGTTTATGAATTCGGGAGGGGAAGTGTTGGGCCTGGTACGGATTTCCGATCTCCGCAGTAAAATCACTGCGGTTCATAATCAGGAAACCCAAAGTGTGGAGCCGGAGGAAATGATTGCTGTGGTTGAAAATGACCGGATTAAGGCAAAAGTTTGCTTTAAGTACATCTACGGGAAGATGAAAAATGGTTCTGCTGTTACAGAAAGTATCAATTCCGTGATCCTCTTAAAACTGAAATAAAAAAAAGCGGAGCTGTTTCCGGCTCCGCTTTTTTTAATGATATCCGGATCAGTGCGCAACTGTCAGCTTACGTACTGAAGTCGCTTTTCCACTGGTGAATTTTACAGTATAAAGTCCGTCGGATAATGCACTTGTTTCAAGGTAAAGGGTATTTCCGTTGTTGTAGATCTTTCCTTCGATAGTACGTCCGGCAATGTCAAACAACTGGATGACGAGTGTTCCGTCGTTGAGTAGTTCATTGCTGATATGAATGGAAGCACCGGATTCAGTCGGGTTAGGGAAGAATTGTCCGAGGTGCTCTTCGAGGTTGTTTTCTGTAAGACCCACGCCGGTTCGCTGGATGGATGCACGAATCATCAGGTCTTCAGTTTCGCTGTTACGGTATCCCGACCATGTACCACCTAATACCTCATATCCCCGGTTACAGTAAGGGCCGGTTATATTGGTGCCGAGGTTGATGCCATCGCCCCGCATGTCCCACAAAACGTAAAATCCATTGCTGTCGATTTGAGTTGGAGTGGGCAGATAGGAAGTGATATACATGCCCGGTGTATAGGTTCCGGACAACATGGGAATGGAATCGATCAATGTACCGGCGGAACCGTTTACGCCATCGTCTTTATAGATGAACATAGTATATCCGACATTGTTAGGGTCAGTAAGGATATATGCGTCAACAGAGGTAAGAATACAGGGATAAAAGGGTGGTATGAAGTGATTGGCGCATCCTCCGGTGCCGCCATTCCAGCTGATACCTGCTCCGTTCGGCGTTCCGTCGTCGTAGCTGAGTACAATGTTGTTTTGAGTAGTATCTACAACAATCATCTCAAGTGTTTTGGCATTGTTGGATACAACAAGATCACCTGCGGCAAAGGTGGTGGTGACAAAACGGTAGGTGCCGGCAAGTATGGGCAGGAAGTTGTTGGGTGAAGTGAGCAGCTGAGTTTGTCCCGGCTGCAGAGTGTCACTGGTCAGATTGTTGTTGATCTGGTTTTGTCCGGCGCCGTTTAATACTTTAAGATTTACGTTGAATGGATTGATCGCAACGTTGCCTTCATTCTTAATCTGCGTGCTCAGTCCAACGGTATTGGTCAGACTCCGTGACACGAAGATCGCAGCTGTGTTTTCATTCTGATTGAAAAGAGTGGAAGCATCTGTAATCTGCGCAGTAGTAGTGGCAGGAGCATAGAACTTAATGGCATAGTTGATGGGTGGATAAACATCGTGCGAGTGCTGCAAGCCATCCGTTCCTGATACATTTTCAATACCAATCGTCATGATAGATGTCGTGAGCCCTCCTCCAACGAAACCTGACTGTGCCTGATATTGATACACAATACTGCTGTCATTGTAATCAAGAATAATCTGAAAGTTGTTGTATCCGCTGTAGTTCGGTGCTGTGGGTGACCAGAATGGTACACTGTCAAAGGTGACAATTACGGAATCCTGACCCTGACTGATCCAGAGATAACATTTGGCTGGATTGTCTTCTGCAATGCCGCTGTTGTCGAAGCTCAGATCCGACATCATGGCTGCCAGCATATTGTTACTTCCGTTTGCTGTAGGTATTACCGGAAAGGGTGATGCAAATGTGGCATTGTCAAATGAGAGGTATCCATTCGATCCGATTTTGAAGTCGCTCACATGGTACCAGTAGTATGGAAAAGGTTCAGGAAGTGAGAAAGGACCCACTGCATTATCATCGCCTAATCCTGTTATCAGTGTAGTAGTGGGATTTGTCCGGATGTCGATCCAGTTATAAGCCTGTCCATTGGGGTCGTTACTGTCTCTCCAGATGTAACCATAATTATCCGGACCACCGGATGTTTGAGCCTGAAGGCTGAAGGTTAATGCAGTAAAGCAAATTAATAGTAGTAGTTTTTTCATGATTCAGGTGTTGATGGGTTGGATTTATAAATATAGTACATTTTACAAACTTCAAAGTTCTCAGGTACTGGAATTTTTTTTCTTGAGCAATTTAACCAGTAGGGATGTAAACGGCTGTAAATCTGCTGTTTAAAAATAGAAGCTGCCCAGCCCCAATAAACCTCCGGTAAGGATGGCTACAATTTTATAGAGATTAAAGCGGTGGTCACTGCCTGACTCAAATAATATGGTTGTGCTGATATGCAGAAAAATGCCGATCACTATGGCCATAATCTGGTCAGCAAAAGCAGTGATAAAAGAGATTTCATTGTGCTGTAGCATTTCTCCTGCCAATGCTCCAAGTGGGGCCATGGCGGCGAATACAATCAGGTAGAAGAATGACATTTTTCTGGAAATACCGCTGGCATGTAACATGCTCACAAGAGCGAATGCAACCGGTATGTGATGCAGAATAATCCCATACAATAATGAATGTTCATGCAGGTGATGCGCATCATTGAGATTTGCTGACAAAGGCATCCCCTCCAGAAAACTATGCAAAGATAAGCTGATCATCATGGAGAGCGGAAAGGCCGAATGGTCATGGTGGTGATGGATGTGTACATGGCCGTGTTCTATTCCTTCTGAAAAGTATTCGAGTATGATCTGTAAAAAGAAACCGGCCATGATCCATGCACCTATACCGGCACCTTTGTTGGCGTACACCTCCGGCATAAGATGCAGTACGCTGATGGCAAACAGATATGCACCGGAAAAGCTGAGAAGTAATTTCAGCATACGCTGCGAGGGTTCACGGAACAGATAATAGGCAGAACCACTGATCACTACCGATCCGAAAAGTAATAAGAGGTCTATGGTGTTCATGCTAGATTTTTCGGGTGATAAAAATAAGTCTTTGTGAGGTTTCCCGATTGAAACCACTGAGCTGGTAATCGCCGTAAACATTCAGTATTGAAAGCCCTGCGTGAGCAAAGCATTGCTGAAAATCCTCATAATTTATCAGCCGTACTTCTTCAGAAAAATTATGACCGTCTACCTGAATTCTTTTGACGATTTTCTGCTCTTCAACCGTTTTTTCAATTTCGAAGCGCAGGCTTCCCCGGGTAATGGTTTCTTTATGACGAATGTGATTTACAGCATAGATTACATTGAGGAAGTCGATGATGAAATAACCACCCGTTTTCAGGTTGCTGGCAACAGCTTTGATAACTTTTTCATTTTCCGCTTTCCGCTCAAAATACCCGAAACTGGTAAAGAGATTAAATACTGCATCGAAATAATTCACCCGGATAACCTGACGCATGTCGTGCTCATAAAAATGTAGCCGGTCGTTTTCAAATTGACGACAGTAGCGGATATTTTCCGGAGAAAGGTCAACGCCTGTTACATCATGTCCGCAACTGTTGAGATAACGGGAATGCCGGCCCTTGCCACAAGCCAGATCCAATACACGGGAAGGGACGGGAAGATGGACCCTGTCAAGCAATCGCGCTAAAAATGCCTGCGCTTCTGATTCATCCCGGTGCGCATAGAGCTGATGATAATACTCTGAATCAAACCAGGATTCAAACCACTGATGTCCCATTTCAAATGCGATATTACAACTTATTCATGAAATGGTTGTTCGGCATTCAGGGAATGACTGAGTTCCATATGATTTAAGTTTTGAAGGTGCCGATGCTAAGCAGGGTTTGATGTTTCTTGGGGCTGGTTAAAATTATTAACGACTTTCGGTTTTTCGTTCAGTGAATGGCGGATAACCTATATTTTTGACTTTGTTATGGCGAAATCCAGATCAGTATTGCCCGGTAGTTTGCGGCTTTGGAAACATAAGCGTACCTCTCCCGGTGCTGCACCTGGGGTGATTACGCTCGCAGAAGATGCCATTGCTCCGCGGTTGTTTATTACCTCTTTTAACTCACAGATGTTATTGGAGTCGCCACTCGATAACCTGGGCCAGGTGAAGGAGCGACTGGATCAGTATCCGGATCTCATTCACTGGATTGAGCTGAAAGGTTTTGGTGACCGTGGCCTGCTGGAGAGTTTTTGCCATATGTTCAGGATTCACCGGCTGGAGATGGAGGATGTGATCAATACCTATCAGCGTCCGAAGTTGGAGGAGTTCGATGATCATTTGTTCGTGGTCACACGTATGCTTTCCCTCATGAAGGATGGTGGCCTGAAAAATGATCAGCTCTCACTTTTTCTGACGGACAAGGTGGTCATTACGATTCAGGAGAATTACGATGACGTTTTCGAGCCGGTTCGTTCCAGAATCCGTACCGGGAAAGGGCATCTGCGCTCATCAACACTTGATTATCTGGCGTATGCCTTGCTGGATTCCGTCGTTGATACCTATTTCCCCTTACTGGAGATCATTGGAGAGAAACTGGATGATCTGGAGGATGAATTGTTTTCGAGGCCAACCCGGGAATCTTTGCAGAAAATCCAGCTGACGAAAAGAGAACTCATCGTTTTGCGCCGTACCATCTTTGCTGAACGCGATAAAGTCAATGATTTGCTGCGATCTGCCAATGATTTTATCAGAGAGCAGACGAAAGTGTATTTCCGCGATACCTATGATCATACCATTCAGGTGATGGATCTGGTAGAGAGTTATAAGGAGATTGTTGCTTCGTTAATGGATATTTATCTTTCAAACGTCAGTAATCGCCTCAATCAGGTGATGAAAGTGCTGGCAATTATATCTACCATCTTCATTCCCCTTACGTTTATTGTTGGGGTCTATGGCATGAACTTTTCGTATACGGATCCCGTTAGTGGCAAGGTCATGCCCATGAACATGCCCGAGTTGTATTCACCATACGGCTATCCGGCTGTCATGGCTTTCATGCTGGTGGTGGTAATTATCCAGCTGATTGTTTTCTGGAAGAAAGGTTGGATGGATAAAAGCTGAACAGGATACAGATGAGTCAGGATACGTTCGTGGATGTCATTCTTCCGTTGCCATTGCCGGATTTGTTTACGTATGAAGTACGTCCGGAAATGACAGGACGGATCCGTGAAGGTGTCCGTGTAGTGGTGCAGTTCGGTAAGCAGAAAGTATATGCAGGTATCATCGCAAAGATCCACCAGCAGCGCCCTCAGCAGTATGAGGTGAAATTTGTGTTGGATGTGCTGGACGAACGTCCGGTACTTGAAGAACCACAGTTTCGCCTCTGGAGGTGGATGAGTGATTACTATCTCTGTCATCTTGGTGAAGTAATGACTGCCGCGCTGCCGGCTGCCCTCAAACTGCAAAGTGAATCAAAAATTGTAAGGCATGAGGAATTCGATGGAAATGTTGACCAGTTGACCGATCGTGAGTATCTGGTTTGGGAGGCCCTGGAGATGCAGCCTGAATTATCGGTAAATGATATCAGTAAAATCCTCTCGCTAAAGCATGTGATGCCGGTGTTGAAGGGATTGGTGATCAAGAAAGTGATTCGTGTGCAGGAAGAGATGGAGGATCGGGTGAAACCACGTCTGGTGGATATGGTTCGCCTGACGAAGGAGTATAGCCATGATGAGAAGCTCAATCATTTTCTCGATTCATTGGGTACGCGCACAGCAAAACAATCAGATCTTTTGCTGGCCTTCCTGCATCTCTCCCGTGAAAGTGAATCGGAAGAATTGGTGAAGCAGCTGCTGCTGAAAAAATCAGGAGTAACTAATTCTGTATTGCAGGCACTGGTGAAGAAAAATGTAATGGAGGTTTTTCAGCGGAGGGTGGATCGCATCGGACAATATACCGGACATCTTGTTCCTCCTGTCGAATTGAACAAATGGCAGCTTCAGGCATTGCAAGCCGTAAAGGATTGTTTTGAGGAACATAAAGTGGTGTTACTGCATGGTGTCACCTCTTCAGGTAAAACGGAAGTATATGCGCATCTGATCGCCGAACAACTGGCTCAGGGGAAACAGGTCTTGTATCTCCTCCCTGAAATTGCATTGACCACACAATTGATTGGCCGTCTTCAAAAACATTTCGGAGATCGCCTGCTGGTATATCATTCACGGTTCAATGAGCAGGAAAGAGTGGAAGTGTGGAACAAGGTACTCGAGGATAATGACCGCATCGATTCTCCCGGAAAACTAATAGTAGGAGCTCGCTCGGCGTTATTTATTCCTTTTAAAAACCTTGGACTGGTCATCGTAGATGAAGAACATGATCATTCTTTTAAGCAAGAGGATCCGGCTCCACGTTACAACGCACGTGATGCTGCTGTGGTACTGGCTGCACAGCAGGATGCGCAGATTGTTCTGGGAACCGCAACACCGGCGCTTGAGACCTACTTCAATGCCCTGAGCGGTAAATATGCGCTCGTTACTTTGGAGAAGCGTCACGCCGAGTTGGAGATGCCCGAGGTGTCGCTGGTGGATATGAAAGAGGCCCGGAAACGTAAACAGGCCAACGGACATTTCTCCAATCGCCTCCTGGATGAGGTGCAACTGGCACTTGATAAAAACCAACAGGTGATTTTATTCCAGAACAGGCGTGGATTTGCTCCGTATCTGGAGTGTAATGTGTGTTCATGGACACCCTTGTGTGTGAATTGTGATGTGGCATTAACGTACCATAAGTATCGAAATGAATTGCGTTGTCATTATTGTGGTTATACCTCCGGACTTCCGTCTAAATGTGGAGCCTGTGGTGATCAGGATGTACGGATGAAGGGTTATGGGACTGAGCGGATAGAGGAGGATCTGCAATTGATATTCCCCTCAGCAAAAATCGCACGCCTCGATCTGGATACCACACGGACAAAAACCGGATTCCAGCAGATTATCTCCCGCTTCGAGGAAGGCGATATCGATATTCTGGTAGGTACACAGATGGTAACCAAAGGGCTCGATTTTGATAAAGTGCGTTTGGTGGGTATCCTGAATGCGGATTCTATTCTGCATTTCCCCGAATTCAGAGCGCATGAACGCGGTTTTCAACTGCTGGCTCAGGTCAGTGGAAGGGCAGGGCGTAAGGCTCCGGGCAAAGTACTGATTCAAACATATGATACAACGAATCCGGTTTTGTCATTCGTGTTAAAGCATGATTACAAAGGATTTTATATGCATGAGCTCAACGAACGTTATAAATTTTCTTATCCGCCGTATTTCAGGTTAATAGAAATTCGTTTGAAAGCGCGTGATGAACGTGAACTCGACCGCATGTCCGCAGAGCTGGCAAAGGAGTTGCGAAGGATGTTTGCACGTCGTGTACTCGGCCCGACGGTGCCGTATGTAAACCGAGTCAGAAATTTATATCAACGTCATCTCTTGCTGAAAATTGAAAAGACGATGAGTGTGTCGGAGGTGAAACGGAATCTGATGGCCGCATTGACAGCCTTTCGTGCAAAACCCGAAAACCGTCAGCTGGTTCTGCAGCTGGATGTTGATCCGGTTTAGTTGAGTTCTACCAGTAATTGCAAATAGAGCAATCTTCCGATCAGTGGACCGCCATACACTTCATAGTGTTCGTTGTTGAAGATGTTTGAACAACCAACTTTAAGAGTCGTCTTCGTTTCGGTGAAATATTTGCTGATCTGTGCATCCACCAGACCGTAGTCGGTGATTCTTCCGGTAAACTGTGGCGATCCTTCAAATAAAAATCCCTGCACCCATTTGTAGTTGATATTGAACCCCCAGTCTTTACCAATGAAATTATCAATCTTACTGCCGGAAAGGCCCAGATTGAACTTGTTTCTTGGTGTATTGAAGGCGGGAATCAGCGGATCATCGGAACCCATCCGGTCCAGTTCGTTCCACGACCAGTTGCCGCTTACCGTGTAGAAGCGGGCAAAGAAATAATTAAGTCCGATGGTAAAACCTCTGGTTGTAACGATGTCTTCTGAATTGGTGGCAACACGATAAATATTGTTGACGTTAATCGGCAGGGGCTGATTTGGAATAACGTCGATGTCTGCGCCGAGTTTATAACCGATAAAGTTTTTATAGATGCTGTAGTAGGCACTCATATCAACAAAGAGTTTGTTGAAGAGGGTCGTGCGGTAGCCGGCTTCGATGGTTTTTACTTCTTCAGGACGTACAGGCGCCACATTGAAATATTCAAGTGTGTCGGTGCTGAGATAATTCAACCCATTGTAGAGGGATTGAATCGTCACCAGCGAGTCGAAACCGTTGATATTACCAATCAGAATGGCACGTCCAACCCTGTAGTACAGGTATTGATCGGCAAGGGTAGGATTGCGGATCGCCGAACTGAAGGAGAGACGGAAGGTGTTCTTTTCGTCGGGTGAATAAACTCCGGAAAAAGCGGGGGAGAACAAATAATCGAAGTTTTCATTTTTGTCAACCCTGCCGGTAGCACTCAGCTTTAATTTGTCATGTACCACTTTAACCTCTGCACCTGCATACACCCCGAATTCACTGTTCCGGATCGTCACATCTCCCGTGTCACTGAAAATAGTTCCGCGCGAATCCGGAACATAAAGGCGATAGTTTGACCCGGTGGTGATCTGGAATTTGCTGAGCTTGAATTTGTATTCGCCGTGCACATGGTACAGCGCCGATTTGTCGTAAAATTTGGATCCACCCTGTGCATAGGTTTCTCTGGATGTAATAGCTGCAAATGCCGAATCGAAAGCGTAAGTACCGGGCATGAACATCGCATGGTTCTGATTGATCGGATTGCCGGTGCCGTTAGCGTACGTTTGCGCTTGTCCGTGATAAAGAAGCAGCGAATCGTAGTAATTATTCATCAGGAACGGATTGATGGCCGCCAGATAATCGGTGTATTGTGCATAGTCAGCGGGCTTGGGAAAACCGGGGTAGTTCCTGAATTTATTGAAAGCATTCTTGCTAACGAGATAGTTGACGTAATCATCGTTCCAGTCCGGATCCGATTTAACACTTCGTTGCAGCAATAGTGCGGTAAAGTAGGCATCGTATGATTTGCCGGCATTCTCATTGGTAACGTAAGCACGGAGGAAGAATTTCTCCGGTTTGCGGATTTCAATGCGGTTTTGAAAGAACAGAATGTCTTTCAGACTATATCGGTTATCTCCCTGATAAACGGTGGTGCCGGTGCTGAAATTCGAGCTCGCAATAAATTCCACATCTTTAACAATCTTATAATGCAGCGCTGTATTCAGCTTGATGTTGCGGGTGTTGTAATCAACAATGTCTTTCTCGGCATAGCCCGTGCGGTAGATGGTGCCGAGTCCGGGAAAAATACTGGGAACCAGACTGAAATCACCTCCGCTGTTGTATTCATCACCATAAACATTCACTGCATCATACCCTCCGGGATTTTTTTCGTCATTGAGCGATTGCGGCGTGGCGGCTCTGTTATCGGCGACCCAGTCATAAGCCTTGAAGAAACTGGCGTTGAATTTCATGCCCAGCTTGTCTTCTCCGGCTTTGTTCTTTTTTACAAAAGCATACCGGAAACAGGATTCCAGCAAATCTCTCGACCCGCTTTTAACACAAACTTCCAGTCCGGGTTTTACGAAGGGACTACGGGTAGTCATACTGATCACACCATTGAAGGCATTAGGTCCGTAAAATGCGGAACTGGCGCCTACAATCAGGTCAACTTTTAACAAATCCAGTTCGGAAGTTCCAAGAAAATTACCCAGCGAGAAATTCAGACCGGGTGCCTGATTGTCAACGCCATCAATGATCTGTAAAGTACGGACCGGCGATGTTGAATTGAAACCACGGGTATTCACCACTTTAAAACCCAGACTGGCAGCCGTCACATCTACTCCCTTCAAAGCTCCTAATCCATCGTAAAAGTTGGCTGCCGGAGTTTCCTTGATGGCGATAATATCCATTGCTTCAACCGTGAGAGCCGATTCCCGTTGTTTCTCGGTCAGGCGACTTTCAACGATTGTTGCTTCCTTCATCACGCCTTCCGTAGGAGCCAGCGTAATATTCACAGGATCTGAGGTCCTGACCGGAATTTCACGGGTTTGATAACCCACATACGAAATGATCAGGGTGGCAGGAAGTTGGGTAATTGTCAGTTTGAAATTACCGTCAAGATCAGTGGTAGTTCCGTTGGAGGTTCCTTTCTCCCCAATCGTTGCGCCAATCAGAGGTTCTTTCGATTTTTGATCTTTTACCGACCCTGTGATTTCTTGTCCGAAAGCACAAACGGCAGCAAAGGATAGAAACAGAATTAGGTAGAGTTTGCGCATAAGTGGGTTCGGGTCAGGTTCGGTTCTTAACAAAAATAAAAAAAACAGGATTGCGTTTATCAGGGAAGGAAATTATGGGAGATTGTCAAAAACGACCAATAGATGAGCCGGAGACAGGATTTTTCAAACTGAATTTGCATTTTTGTGCCATGCGCTTACTGTGTTTGCTGATTATCTTCCTTCAGTTCGGAACAACTGTTGCCCAAAAGAACACTTTTCAGGTCTTTAAAGGCGATACGATCAACCGTACAGATGCCAAGGGATTAAAACAGGGGCTTTGGAAGAAGTATTACCGGACCGATACTCTTTGCTCCGAAACCTGGTTTAGAAATAATAAACCCTACGGTGTTTCACGTACCTGGTACGAAAGCGGTAAACTGAAAGCAGAGGTGGTTTTTCAGAAAGATCCCCGGAAGTCGGTCGCAGTTTCCTACTATGAAAGTGGTAAAGTGATGGCCAGAGGCTGTTACTTTGACCTGAAAAAAGATAGCGTTTGGAAGTACTTCGGCGAAAATGATTCACTTAAAGCGATGGAAGTGTACAAAGCCGGAGTTCCAACCGGCACCTGGAAGGTGTTTTATGAATCCGGACCTTTGGCGGAGGAGAAAAGCTATCTAAATGGAAAACGGGAAGGTCCTTACCGGCAATACAATGATAATGGGAGTTTGATTTTCGAAATGAACTACAAGGCAGATAAAGAACATGGAACTGTAAAGATTTTTTGGGGGAACGGGAAAATCCGGGAAACCGGAGCCTTTGTGAACGGTCTGAAGGAAGGTTCCTGGATTGAATACGATACCAACGGCAATGTTGCGAAAAACGAAGTTTGGCACGCTGGTTTTCTGAAAACTAAACCTGCCGGGGAGTAACTTATATTAGTTAGTATTTTAACTCCAAAACCGTCTAATCAGTTTTTTTACCGTGTTGAAAACTGGTTTGACTTCTGAATAAAGCACACTACCGAATTCGGTATATTTCAAAGGTAATTGTGTGCTTATGATCACAGAAAATAAAGCCGGTTCTCTTCATTTAAATGGGGAGACGGCTTCCCGGCGTGTAAACTGCCTTTATTCGGTTGCCGGATGGGAGTTAGACCTGGATACCTTGTCGTTTACCATCGATTATCAGCACCAGCAAATGTTGGGAGCATTGGGCTACGGCGAAACCACAGAACGACTCAATCTCCTGGAGTATTCACAAAGATACGTTTTCGAAAACTGTCACAATATCATTCAGGAGAAGTTGCAGTATGCCCTGGAAAACCGTGATAATTCCGAATATGCCGATCGTTTTGAGATTATCATGAAGGCGGAAGATGGGACGCAGTATTATTTTCTGGTGAATACATGGTTACTTCGGCCGGGCGTTGTTCGGGGACAGGGTCAGAATATCACGGATCTGAAGCATGTGAAGTCGGAACTTGATTATAGCGCAGCTTCACTCCGGTCGGTAATTGAAAATTCCGATGATTATATTTTTATTGTCAATTGCGGCGGATCCTTGATCATTTATAATGAGAACTTCAAACAGGTAATGAATGAGTTTTTCAATCTCGAGTTGCATGAGGGGATGGATATTTCTTCCGCTTTACCGGAAGAGGTGCGAAATAAATGGTATCCGTTGCTGGAAACTGCGTGTAAAGGGAATAAATCAAATGCTGAAATTGATATTGTACTCAACGACCTGAACAGGCTGGATGTAGCAGTCAATCCGATTACTTCTGATGGTAAGGTAACCGGCGTTTCGTTTTTTATCCGTGATATTACGGATAAATGGAGGATGTCTGCATGGGAATCACTGGAATCCAAAGTGCTGGAACTGGCGTACAGGAATGAAGAAATAGTTGAGGTTTTTGATACCCTTTTACTGGGTATTCAGAATATAGTGCCAACCATGACCTGCTATATCACCCGCAAAATGGAAGGAAAAATGGCACTGGAATGGATCAGCTCCCCATCCTTACCTCCTTCTTATACGGGTCTGGTCAATGAGATTCCGATTGATCCGATGTACGGCTCTTGCGGACTCAGTTCTTCGACCATGCAGCCTGCATTGGTGAAGGATATCAGAGTACATGATTCCTGGAAACCATACAAGGATTTAACACTCTTAAATGGTTTTTATTCATGTTATTCGTTGCCGGTTATTTCCAAAGAAGGTAAAGTGCTGGGTACATTGGGTTCTTATTATAGAGCACCGCATGATGCTTCAGATTTTGAAATGAGTTTGTTTCAACGTGCAGTAAATCTGGTGGGCGTATTACTCGAAAATGAATTGAATAAAAAGGAGATTTTACGCAAGAGCAATATGATGGATGAAATCGCATTGTCCATCCCGGGTGTTTTGTATATGATTAAAATGGGGCCGGATGGTGTCAGAACGTTTGAATATGTAAGTCCGAAAGCTCAGGATTTTATCCGGGTTCCTATTGATACATTGAACAAAGATTATCATACGATAATTGGTTTAATGAAGGAAGAATATCATCAGCCGCTTCAGATTACCCTGGAAACTTCTTTAAAAAACAAGGAAGATGTTGAATTTGAATTTTCTCTCCGTCCGGATATTAATCCTGAGTTTCATCGGTATAAACTGGTAGCTTCTCATAATTTTTTAGAGGATGGTACAGTTTATACGTACGGGACAATTTATGATGTAACCAATCAGAAAATCATCGAGGAAAATTTGCTGAAAAAACGTCAATCGATGGAGGCAGTTATCCGTTGTCTCGACGACTTGATTTTTGTGATCGATGATGATCATTGTTTTACAGATGCATTTGCCAATGATGAATCCAAATTCCTGATTCCGCGAAACGAAATGATCGGGCAAAGGGTGGCAGATATTCTTCCGGAGGAAGTTGCTAATGCTTTTGCAAAAGCAACAGAAGAGCTGAAGCAGTCATCCGGACATGACGCCGTTGAGTTTTACTATGAACTTCCGAAGGATGGAAGGAATTACTTTTACAAAGCACGTTTGATGCGGATTGAAGAACGGAAGAGTTATCTCATCACGATTAAGAATATTACTTCCGAACGTAGTATCATTGAGGCTAATAATAAGCTGAAGTTCATTCTTGAGGAAGCATCTGGTTATGCCTATTTCGGTTCTTTTGAGTTTAATGCGAATTCGAAGTTTTTATTGTGGTCGGATCAGCTCAGGGAAATCTTTGGAATACCTGAGGACCTGAAGGGGACAGCGTTGTTTGATTATTATATTAACGCTATTCACCCTGATTTCCGCGAAAAGATGATGGGTATTATTGAGAATGCCTTGATTAATAATGATGGATTTGAGGTTGAGCACATGATCCGTCATTATGATGGTCATTATATCTGGTTGCGTTGCGTGGCCCGTGTATCAAAAGATCCGTTTACGCAGGAAACGATGATACGTGGTATTTCAATGGATATCACCAAAGCCAAAGCCGTTGAGGCTGAATCGATGCGAAAACAAAGTTTGCTGGAAGCGGTGAGTTTGCTGTCGATGAAGATGGCCAGTGATGTGGAACTGGAAACAACCATCAATAATCTGCTGGTAAAACTGGGCGAATCTACTGGCGTAAGCAGAGTATATCTGTTTAAAAATTCAACGCACCCCGTAACTGGAGATTTCTCTACAACGCTGATTCTCGAATGGGTTAAAGAAGGCGTAAAACCGCAGATCGATGATGAAGTACTCACCGATCTGAATGTGGGTTTGTTGGGTTTCGAACGTTGGGCACTCCTGCTGAATCAGGGATTACCGGTTGTGGGCGATACCGTTGATTTTCCCGGCTCCGAACAGGCCTTCCTCCGTGAAAACAGTATTAAATCTGTACTCGTGGTTCCTGTGGCACTTAACGGTGAATGGTGGGGCTCATTGGGATTTGATGAGTGCGTGAATGAAAGGGTATGGACCGATGGAGAAATCGCTCTGTTATCCGCTGTCGCTAATCTGATCGGAACCGTAATTGAAAGAAAGAGGGTGCGTGAAGAGTTGACAGAGAATGAAGCACGATTGCGTACCATCGTTGAAACCATGTCAGAAGGCCTGGTGATCGCCAGCGTAAACGGAAATCATCTTTCTTGTAACCAGGCTGCAGCCGACCTGGTGGGCATGAGCAAGGAAGACCTGCTGGCCATGACACCTGAATTTGTCTATAATAATTTTATCAATCTGGATGGCTCTCCCTATACTGAGGCGAATTGCCCGGCTATGCAGGCGATGAAGACAAACAAGGTGGTAACTGGTACCATAATGGGTTATAAGTCCGAACATGGCTATCGCTGGATGTCAGTGAATGCTTGTCCTCTGGTGCATCCTATTACGAATGAATTATTCGGTGTGCTGAAGACGTTCTCTGACGTTACTGCGCGTATTCAGCATGAACAGGACCTGAATGATAACCTGAAGCAAAAGGAGTTATTACTGACCGAAATTCATCACAGGGTTAAGAATAACCTCGCTATCGTGAGCAGCTTATTGCAATTGCAGCAGCTCTATACATCGGATGAGCAAATCAAAACCATGCTGATGGAGAGTCAGGGCCGCCTGCGTTCGATGAGTCTGGTGCATGAAATCCTCTATCGCAATGGTGATTTCTCTAAAGTGTCGTTCGATAAATACCTGAATGAAATCGGAAATTACCTCAAGGATACTTTTGCGAAACCGGAACAGGAAATTTTATTCGAGATATCTGCAGATGATTGTAGTCTCGAAATCACGAAGGCGATTCCCTGTGGATTGATCGTGAACGAAATTGTGACCAATGCCTTTAAATATGCCTTCAATAACCGCTCAGGAGGAATCATCGTCATCTCTCTCAAACTGCAAGGAGATTACTATGTGCTGGAGGTTTGTGATGATGGCCCGGGTCTTCCCGAAGGTATAAACTGGACTGAATCAAAAACGATGGGCTTCACGCTCGTACGTACATTGAGTGCTCAGCTGAAAGGTGCACTGAGCATCGAAAATAAAAACGGAGCACGTATCGTGCTTACTTTTCCAAAGCAATAACTGATTAATCGTTCTGTTTATGGACCGAAGTAATATGCGGATCATGATCGTAGAGGATGAGCTGTTAATTCAGATGGTTAACAAGCAAATGCTCGAAAACGCAGGGTATATGATTTGTTGTTCTACCACTTCCGGCGAGGAAGCCGTGCCGATGGCTCTTGAACGCAAACCACATTTGATTATCATGGATATCAAACTGGATGGTGAGATGGATGGTATTACCGCGATGGAGGAAATTCAGAAGGTGATCAATATCCCTGTGTTATATGTCAGCGGAAATTCCGATGAAGCAACAATGAAAAGGGTACAGAAAACCAATATGGTGGATTTTATCGTGAAGCCTGTTGATTATAATCTGTTAATGGCGAAAATCAACGATTTCTTCAGGCGACAATCTTAAACGGCTTCAACGCCTTTGATGTCAGGAATCGCTTTAATGATCGATTGCTCTATGCCGGCTTTCAGCGTCATCATGCTCATAGAGCAGGAACTGCAGGCACCTTCGAGACGTACTTTTACAATATGATCTTCGGTGAGTTCAACAAAACTCACGTTACCGTTGTCCGCTTCAAGGTATGGCCGGAGTTGCGAAAGCGTTTCTTCAATGCGTTGTATGAGGTTGTCCTGTTGCTCCATATTATCGGATGGGTTCGAGTCGTTGTGAAGGCGCCTGACTGGCGTTGCGGATGGCAGTTTGTTGTGCAACATTGCCGGCAACGGTTAAAAAGGGTAAAGCAGCAGGATGGTGCTCGTCAATGACAGCAGGTACTCCCGTGTCTCCACCCTCGCGAATACTTTGTACGAGCGGAATTTCACCAAGGAACGGAATGTTCAGTTCAGCAGCAAGCCGGCGGCAGCCTTCTTTTCCAAAGATATAGTATTTGTTTTCCGGTAATTCTTCCGGAGTGAAATAAGCCATGTTTTCGATGATGCCGAGTACAGGAACGTTGATATTTTCCATGCGGAACATGGAAATGCCTTTGCGTGCATCCGCCAGCGCGACTTCCTGCGGAGTAGATACGATCACGGCTCCGGTAACGGGTACGGTGGCGACCAGTGTGAGGTGAATATCGCTGGTGCCGGGAGGAAGATCGATGAAGAGATAGTCCAGCTCGCCCCAATCCGCATCCATGAAAAGTTGCTGCAGTGCCCTGGAGGCCATCGGTCCGCGCCATACAATCGCCTGCGAAGGATCGGCCATAAATCCAATCGATAAAAGCTTCACACCATGTTTCTCAACAGGCAGCATGTATTGCTTATTGTTGCGCTCCGTGATAAACAATCGTTCGTTTTCTACGCCGAACATGATGGGCTGGGAGGGACCGTAAATATCCGCATCAATAAGCCCGACTTTCGCTCCGGTACGGGCCATCGCTACGGCGAGGTTGGCAGCAACAGTAGATTTTCCTACTCCGCCTTTTCCGGATGCAACTGCAATGATATTGCGCACGCCGGGCAGGACTTCCTCAAGCGACGGGCGACGGGTCGTTACGTTAGCAGTCATGTTGACCGTGACTTCAGCTTCCGCATCTACATACTGATGAATGGCGTTTTTACAGGCATTCGCAATGAACTCTTTCAGCGGACATGCCGGCGTGGTTAGTACGATCGTAAAACTCACCTTCCGGCCATCTACTTCAACATCCTGAACCATGTTGAGCGTCACCAGATCCTTTTTCAGATCCGGCTCCTCCACATTGCGTAAGGCATCAATGACCTGTTCTTTCGTAATCATCTTTTTCGTTCCCGTTTACTCCCTGCAAAGCTACAAAATACAGCTGTTGTTTGTATATCTTCGTGAACGACAACCCTATGAAATCACTCTTTCTTACATTGATAATAGCATTAATTTGCTCATCCCACCTTCAGGCTCAGCAACAACCGGTGTTTAATCCGGCAGCTATCAGGGAATACTATCTCCTGCTGCTGAAACCGGGAGCCGAACGCGGACAGGACTCTGCCACCGTCGCAACCATTCAGGCCGGACATTTGAACCACCTCAAGAGTTTATATGAGAGTGGTAAAATCTGTCTCGTCGGACCGGTAGATGGAAGCGAAGAACTACGGGGTATCTGCGTTTTTCTGACAGAAACCCGGGAAGAAGCAATGGATCTGGCGTCGAAAGATCCGGCAGTGATTGCCGGCCGGCTCAAACCAGAAATTTTATCCTGGTACACCATGCCCGGAGGCTTTTTACCGGCAAAATAAAAAATCCGCCCTCGAAGGAGCGGATTTAAAGATATCTGCTGACTCTTTTTCAGTTCGTTTTCTTTTCTGCAAAGGCCGGATTCAAATGGCTGTAGATGCCGTAGGCTCCGAAGAATACGAGATTGTAAAATAAATCTCCAAGTACAGTTCCTTTGAAGAAAGGAATAGCAGCGACATAACAGTTCATCAACCCTTGAGTGGTGTATCCATAAAGTCCGGTGGTCCAGGTGCCGAAATTGGTGATGAAGAAGAACAAAATGGATCCGGTTAAAGAAGCTACCATAATCGCAGGACGCTGATCTTTCCCCCGCAACGCGAATCCAAGCATCGTCATCAGGGCCATCGCTCCATATACGAAAGCCATATCCTGATAAAAACCGGTTCCGTTCACCAGCTGCATCACAATATCGCTCAGAAACAGAGTGGCCATCGGGATAAAAAAGGCCAGACGTTTATTCTGAATATAGGTTCCGCCTAAGAGGGCCATCGCCGCAACCGGGGTGAAGTTTAAAGGGTGAGGAATGAGCCGTGAAAGTGCTCCGATGGCAATGAACAAGGTGATCAGTTTGGTGCGATTATCGAGTTGCATGTTGCTGGTCTTTGAATTTCCGTTGCGAATATAGTGTTAACAGAGCAAAGGATATGAATAGATATTATGGAGATTTCTTAACAGCCTGATCCGCGGTGGTCCATATCTTCCAACTGGCCGCAGCCTGGGCGAGTAGCATCTCATATCCGTTAATCACTCGTGCTCCATACAGTTCACCTTGTTCCATGAATCCGGTAACTGGTGGGTTGTACACCATATCGTAAAGGAGATGGTATTTATCCACGCCTTCATAGGGAATATCGGGCTGTGAACCGACATCGGGAAACATGCCTGCCGGACTGGCATTAATGATAAGGCCGGCATTTCTTACGTGTAGCATGGTGAGCTGACGGTAATTCAGGATCTGTTCACCATCTCCGTTACGGGAAACCATCTTAAAGTCTATCCCCAGCTTATTGAGTACATAGGCGGCCGCTTTTGCGGCACCACCGGTACCGAGGATCAGGGCTTCAGTATGGCAGGGTTTGAGAAGAGGACGTAAGGTTTTCTCAAACCCAATTACGTCAGTATTAAAGCCGAAAAGATGCTGGTCTTGCACCAGAACTGTGTTTACAGCGCCAATAGCCTTGGCTTCGTCAGAGCATTCGTAGAGATAGTGAAGAATGGAGGTCTTGAAGGGAATCGTGACATTAAATCCCTTCAGGTCATGGTGCGTGATGGCTCCCGGCAACTCTTCAAGCGATGCGAGTTCAAGATTGATATACTGACAATCGAGTCCTTCCCGCTCAAATTTTGAGGTGAACCATGCACGGGAAAAGGAGTGCCCGAGCTTCTTTCCAACCAGGGCATAGGTGTTCATCAGCGACGCGCGAATTTTTCTTTGAAGATGGCAAAAACCATCGGTAGTATTGAGATAAAAATAATGAGGATGACCACTGCCTCGAAATGTTGCTTCACCCAGGGGATCTGTCCGAAGAAATATCCGCAGATTGACATGGAGGAAATCCAGAGTATTCCGCCTGCAATATCATACGGAAGGAATTTCTTCCGGTAGTTCATCTCACCGAGTCCGGCTACAAAGGGAGTGAAGGTGCGCACAATCGGCACAAAACGGGCCATGATGATCGCCTTGGTGCCGTGCTTTTCGAAGAATGCGTGGGTATCGTCGATGTATTTCTGCTTGACCAGACGACGGCCCTTGATAGTGAGCTGTGTTACCTTCAGTCCGATGTTGCGACCGATAAAGTAATTGGTATTATCGCCGGCGATTGCTGCAATAGAGAGTAACACAATCAGCAGACCAAGGTTCAGTCCGGTTGCTTCATTGGCGCAGAGGGCTCCGGCGGCAAACAGGAGGGAGTCGCCTGGTAGAAATGGCATCACGACCAATCCTGTTTCCACGAAGATGATCAGGAAAAGAATGCCATACACCGCAAAACCATACTCCTGCACCATAGCAGCAAGATGGTCGTTGATGTGAAGAATGAAGTCGAGAAGTTCGTGAATCATAAATCAATAAACGGAAAGACTGGAGTCAATCTCATTGGCATAGGCAATGATCCCGCCTTTCAGATTGTAGAGATTGTCATACCCAAAGCGTTTTTCCAATTCGTTAATGGCAGCAGCACTACGTGCCCCGCTGCGGCAGTGAATAATTACCGGGATGTCCTTTCTGATACGAACTGCTTCGGAAATAACGGTTCCAAGAGGGATCAGCTCCGCCTGGAGGTTGCAGATATCGTATTCATGAGGTTCACGGACGTCGATCAACTGAAACGTCTCTCCGGCGTCCATCATGGCTTTTAATTCACTGACTGTTTTTTCTTTCATGATTCTTTCAGGCTTTCAGGTCCCTTTTCATGAACGGGATCCGGTTCCGTTCGGGGATCAACCGGCGGGTTGTGCATTGACTTATCCAGATACTGGAAGAAGGTATCACTTCGAAGACCAAGGCGAAGCGTTTCGAGGGCGATCACTTCATGGGGTGCAATATTACCAAGGTTTACGTTGGCACCAAAATGCTTGATGAAATACGCCTGTTGTGATTTTTGTGGAGCTTCCCAAAGGATCTTATCAGCCGGAACTTTATTTACTATTTTATTGATCAGCACAACGTGCGCTTTTCCGTTCGGACGATAGATGCCTACTGTTCCGCTTTCGCGGGCTTCGGCAATCACTTTCCAGGAGCCGGCTTCGAGCTCTGCATTCATCATTTCAATCCACTTGTTAGGACGGATAAGAATTCCCTCTTCCTTCGAGCCCACTTCGCTGATCACAGTTACACGCTTACTCAGACGATGGATATAATGACATTTCTCCTGATGTGGCATGGTAATGGAGCCATCCGAAACTTCAGCGTATTCCATTTTGTATTTATCCAGCATCCGCAGATACTCATCAAACTGCCCCCTCACAATAAATGCTTCCAGTAAGGTTCCTCCGAAGTATACAGGAATGCCTGCTTCCTTAAAAAAAGCAAGTTTCCGGTCAAGATTCGGTGTGACCAGCGAACTGCCAAATCCCAGTTTTACAATATCAATATAAGGTCCTGATGCGTCTATGAGGTTTTCACATTCGCGAATACTCAGCCCTTTATCCATTACCATGGTCAGTCCGGCTTTACGGGGCTTGGCATGTCGTTGTGGAATATGACTGATGTCGAAATTAAGGTTCATTATCTTCCTCCTTTATCTGTAATAATGGATTGAATACGTGTATCATTTTCAAGATCGGGAATAATCCCGAACATGATTCCGTAAGTGTTTGGGTGCTGCGAAATGACATTGCTGAGATGCTCATAAGCTTCTTCAAGAAAACCTCCCTGATAGAGGTAACACACCTGTCGGTAGCGAAGCTCCGGATTGTCGAAATGGTAAAACATGGAAGCATTGATCATTTCTACTGCATCCAGCGGACGGTTTAACTCTGCAAGCAACTCACTGTAGGCGATCCAGCCTTCTTCATTTTCCGGATCATAATCGATGACTTTTTTATAGCACTCTTCAGCTTCTTCAAAATTGTTGAGCCTGTATTCACAGTCACCTAATGCCAGCCAGTATTCACCGTTCTGGTCATCGATTTCAATGGCTTTTTTTATGTAATGCACAGCTTCGTACCAGCGGTCTTCCTCATCGAGGGTGACGCCGATACCAAACCAGGCCTGTGACATCTCCGGGGCCAGCTTCACCGCTTTTTTATAATAGGTGCGTGCCGTATCGTAATCGCTCAGGTTCTCGTAGCATTCGCCGATATTATAATAGGTGAATGCGTCTGGCTGACAATATTCGAAGGCAATCTTGTATCGTTCGATGGCTTCCGGAAAACGTTCCAGCATCGAAAGAGCCTGTGCCATGTCGAGATGAGCAGGAGCAAAGTCTTCGCGGATCAGCAGACAATAATCGTAAGCATGTAAAGCCTGGTCAAATAATCCCTGCTTCACATACAGTTCGCCAAGATAATACCAGAGCATAAACGAGTAGGGATGCTCATCGATCAGGCGCTTGAAAAACTCAATGCCTTCACCGGTACGATGGCTGAATTCCAGACTCACCAGCATCTCTTCCATAGCAATTTCATTCGCCGGGTTTGAGAGAAGGCTGAGTTTATAGTAATCCACCGCTTTCGAGTAATCTGTCATGTTCTGGTAGGTGATGGCCAGACTCAGATAGATATCATCTTTCTGTTCGTCGGCCAGCTCCAGTGCTTTCCTGAAACTTGCAATCGCCTTCGGATATTGTTCGAGGGCATTGTAAATATTTCCGCGGATAAGATGCACTTCGATATCGAACGGACTCACATGTTCCACTTTCTCCAGTAACTGAAGTGATTCCTTTTCGCGACCCATCAAGGCAAAAACATGCGCCTCCTTCAACGTAAAGCTCACAGTATGCGGGTGCAGACTCTGGCCGTAACGCGTCACTTCCAGCGCCTTCTCATACTCTAAGCGGTCGATGAAATGGTCAATTATTTTCAGCAGGGCGTCAACGTCGAAAAAGTAACGTTCCTTTCGCTCCCGCATTTCTTCATACTTTTCTACAGATCGTTGAGTGAGCTCATTGTTCTCATCCATGCTCTCCATGTCATCCTCTTCTTCATTCATAGGCCTGTTTCTCGTACAAAGGTAGCTTATTTTAGGTGTTTAGTGCTCATTTTTTTCATCGAAATGAGGTGGCTCCGGCGTCCGAAAAGAAAGTTAAACGTTCAATGATCTGAAATGGAATTCCTTGCGCTGCGATTGCAGAAATTGTTCCGGTAAGTAAGTCTGATTCAGGAGCTTGGGTGTAAGTGGCTGACAATTTGAAAATTGAGCCTACAGGTTAGAGGATGTGGAGATGTCAGGTTCACGTGATATTTCAATGGCAGATGCTGCTGTTCGCTGTATTTTCGCATCCTCGATCAGCGAAAGAATATAGATGCACGGAAATAATCTGAAAGAAGTAGTGTTGGCGGGAGCGACCGGTTTGGTGGGGAGTCGCCTGCTTGACATGCTGTTGTCGGATGTGACCGTAAGCAGGGTAGTGGTGCTCGCCCGCCGTGAGCCCGAAGTGCAGCATAAAAAACTGCAAACCATTTTAACGGATTTTTCGAATCTTTCTCCATTGGTAAAACAATTGCGCGATTTTGATATTCTCTATTGTTGCATGGGCACTACCATGAAAACGGCAGGTTCCAAAGAAGCATTTCTACAAGTGGATTACCATATTCCCTTGCACCTGGCAGAGATGGCAGCATCTGCAGGTATTAAAAAGTTTATTGCCATCTCCTCACTGGGTGCAGACCCGGCGTCTTCTAATTTTTATCTCCGTACAAAAGGGGAGATGGAGCGGGATATTGATGCGAAATTCCGGTTTGTGAAACTGGCTTTTGTACGCCCTTCTTTGTTGCTCGGTCCGAGAAAGGAATTCCGGATGGGGGAACGGATTGGGCAGTTTTTTATGGTGATGTTCTCCTTTGCCCTGGTGGGTCGTTTAAGAAAGTACCGTCCCATTCACGATTACAATGTCGCTAAGGCCATGATTTCTGTTTCCAACTCCGTAAATAATCAGCGGGTGTACGAATCACTTGAGTTGGAGTGGCTTGGGCGGTGAATCGGTAAATTGACAAGTTGGTTAATTGGTGAATTGGCAAATTGGCAAATTGGTGAATTAGTGGATTGGTGACTCTGTCACTTTGAAACCCTGAAACCCTGAAACCCCGCAACTCCTAGGTTCCGCCATGGAACAAGCGCTTCAAACCAGAATTACCCATTTACCAGCTTGCCAATTTGCCAATTTTTCAATTTTAGTGTCGCAAAATCAATCATTTAACATTTTTGTAACTAATATTAGTGTAACGTTTTCGCACCTTCGTAGTCTTATGCTTAAAAGTGCTTCCTTATGAAAAAGCAAAATTTATTCTGTCTGGAAATCAGCATTATAAGAAATTAAACAGTACTATGTGTTGCAAGGTACTATCCTAAGGATATATCTTTGCAATGTCAAATGACACAAACACGAAATATTAACCACCTCTAATAACAACGCCATGAAAGCTACCTCAATTCCAAACGCCATCTTAACATTGGTAGTGGCCGTATTTGCGACCATACAGGTTAACTCAGCAGTTGCTGCTGCAAACAAAAAAATGGATGCAGTTAAGTATCACAATGCCTGGATTCCAGCTTGCACTTTGGATGCAGTGGAAATCACAGCCGATAAATCCGCTGCTGAACTGGTGGAAGCGGCTGAATATAGAGGGGAGATGATTCCTGCTATTAGTTTACCGGTCGTCACCATCCGTGCGAACGGTAGTTATACTCCTGAAGATGTACAGCCGGTAACGGTTGAAACTGTCCGTCCCGCTGGTCATAGAGTAGCTGCAGTACGGGTAAATGGAGAATATATACCTTCCATGGTTATGGCTCCGGTAACTATTTCCGCTGCGGATCAGGTTTCAGACGAAGTGACCGTTGCTGATAATCCTTCACCGAATGTTTCTGCGCAACCTGTCTTTAATATCAGTGCACGTAAAACGTTTGATGTTCTTGTCAACCTTGTGGTAGATAAAGTGCTGAATATTGTCCACCAAATTATCGGTTCCGGTAAATAAGAGAATTATAGGGTTTGTGCAATGGCTGTCCCGTAAGGCAGCCATTTTTTATTCTTACAAGGCTGGCCACAGGCTAAGGGACTCAAACTGTATTCTCCCAGAGAGCTATGTTATCTGGCGACAATCCATTTTGACTCATCAAAAAATTCCTGGCTTTTAACCCGATCTGCCAACAGAAATATGGTTTAATTGCCGGATTCATATTGTATATTTGTAATTATGAAATTAGAAAACGTCCGGCACGAATTATTGGAATGGTTGGCAGGTCTGGAGGATAAAAGCTTACTGACATTGTTACTGCAATTTAAGAAGTCAGCGGAGGCAGGTGATTGGAGTGATAATCTTACCTCTGAGCAACTGGAGTCTTTAAAGCGGGGACTTTCAGATTTGGAAAAGGGGAATACCATAGTGTCGGAAGATTTCTGGAATTCATATGGTCGTAAAGTATAAGGTGGTTTGGACATTAGAAGCCAAATCACAGGTTGATAATATCATTTTTTATTTGAGAAAAGAGTGGAGTGAAAGTGAAGTTAAGGACTTTTTGGATATTCTTTACCATTTTGAACAAACCATCAGCGCATTCCCAAAATCATTCAAAGTTTCAAAAAAGTTCAAAGGGTGTCGTTTAGGTTTCGTTCATAGACACATTACTGGTATCTATAGGATCTCCGGCAAGACAATAACTATATTAACGATTATTGATAATCGAAGCCGACATAAGAAATGAATCCGACATTGGAAACGCAACCAGAACTACAAGACGGGAACCACTGGCTCAAATGGCAAGTCCGCACCTCTTGATGAACAGATAACTTAAATTGCAAATGAATCGCTTCTGTAATATTACTTTTTTGATTTGCCTGCTATCATTTCAGCTGGCCGCAAAGTCTACGTTTTTTTCCGCCGATTCCATCCCGGATGCACCATTGATTCATCGGGCCCAGTTGGATTCCTTGCTGAGCCTGAACGACGATACCACCCGTGTCATCAACTTCTGGGCAACCTGGTGCCGGCCTTGTGTGGCGGAGTTGCCGACATTTTTTGAAATTGAAAATACTGTTAAAAACCAATCCGTTAAATTCATTTATATCAGCATAGACTTTAAGCGTGAATTGACCGGTGTGTTACGGAAATTCATCCAGACCCGACATCTCCACAACACTATTTTACTCCTTGACGAACCCGATTACAATTCCTGGATCGACGCTGTTGACCCTTCCTGGCAGGGATCGATTCCGGCAACCATGGTCATCAACGGACGCAAAAAGATCCGCCGTTTCCACGAAGGCGAACTTGATGCCGAAGCACTGAAAACAATGATTGGCTTGTAGCCTGAAGTCACAAGCCTCAAGCCACAAGCCACAAGCCACAGGCCACAAGCCACAGGCCACACGTGTCATACCTGAAGCCTGAAGCCTGCAGCCACTGTAGCTTTGCAGCCTGCAGCCACTGCAGCTTTGCAGCCTGCAGCCCTGCAGCCACTGAAGCTTTGCAGCCCTGCAGCCCTGCAGCCACTGCAGCTTTGCAGCCTCTTTCACAAGAAACATTACCTTTGAAAAAAAACATCCTAAACCATGAAAAAGATATTCCTCCTCATTCCCTTTCTCATCTTTCTGACTTCTTTCCGTGAAGGTGAAGTTGCTACCGGATATAAAGTAGGTGATATCGCCACCGACTTTAATCTCAAAAGTATCGATGGCACCATGAAATCATTGGCAAGCTACAAGGACGCTAAAGGCTTCATCGTTGTTTTCACATGTAATCATTGTCCGTTTTCAATTGCCTACGAAGATCGTATTATCGGTGCCCATAATCGTTTTTCCTCTATGGGGTATCCCGTTGTGGCTATCAATCCCAACGACGTGGCCACGGTTCCCGATGATAGCTATGAGAACATGATACAGCGGGCGAAGGAAAAAAAATTCCCTTTCGATTATCTCTACGACGAAACTCAGGAAGTTGCTAAACGCTTCGGCGCAGCACGTACTCCGCATGTGTATGTGCTGCAGAAATCGGATAAGGGGCTGGTGGTAAAATACATCGGTGCTATCGACGATAATGCCGATGAACCTACCGCAGTGAAAAAACAATACCTCTATGATGCCATGAATTCGATTCTGGCTGGTAAGGAACCCGAAACCAGTTTCACTAAAGCCATCGGCTGTACGATCAAGTGGAAAAAATAAGAAAGCTACGCTTTTCTTTCAAATTAAGCCTCTGCAAAATTCCGGTGTTCCGGAAATTGCAGAGGCTTTAAATTTTGAATCGTCGGTTGCTATTTGTTTAATTGCATTACCGGCAATTTATCATGTATATACTCTGTAATGGCGAGATTGACGATATTGTTCAGACTCGTTTTTTCCCGCTTGGAAAGTATCGATAAGCAATAGTGATTTTCCGGACTCGTACGGATATTGAAGGTGCCGCTCATCGGCTTGTTGGGTTCAAGACCCTCAGCCTCGCAAGCCTGAAGATAGTCTTGTATCGATTGCTCGAAATCAACCCTCAATTTTTCAATGGAATCTCCGTTAAAAAGTACCGAGTCCTGAATGTACAGCACTTTCCCATGGAAAATGTTTTCTTCACTGTCATATTCAATACTTCCTACATACCCTCCGTATGATAGAACACCGCTGATTTCAACTTTAGTTTTTTCTACAGAAGTTTCCTTCTTAAGGCGTGGTTTTTTAACAGTTTTTTTCATCGATCTTAAAATTATTATAGCGTCACTTTAAATCAATTTATAGTTGGAAGAGAGGTCTAAATTCCAGGTATCTTATTGTTTTTTCGTAGTTCCGAAAGGATTTGCTTTATGGTTATTTTTTTAAGTGGATCTCCTCCATGTGGTCTATGGAAAAAGATCTTATAGTTGTAATCATCAATAAAAAGAACTCTTGACCCTGAAGTCGAGCCTTTATTCAGTTCTTTAAATCCTAATAGACTTAAAAATGTTTTCATTTCAGAGTATTTTAAATCTGAAGGGACAGAGAGAATCCTGTCCTTTAATTTTTCTTTTGTACTCATGCTTGTATACTAAATTCTTGAGTTTGAAAAACGATAAGACAAATGTAACTAAAGTTCAGTTGCAATAAAATTAATTTCCTGTAAGATATTTAAAATCAAGTAGAAAAAATGAATAGCCCGATTGAATCCGCATTTCCTTGTTGTAATCCGACCTTTGAAACTGCGCGCTTTTTGTTCAATTTGTTTTCTAACTTTTCATACCGGAAGTGTTTTTAAATATATCAATTGACCTCTAAGGGGTTATAAAACAATAAGTCGACCATCCTCTGCAATTCGGTTCGTTCTTCTCAAATTTGCCCGCTCATTTTAGCGAACTCCATGTCGAAACAGCGTCCTGATATCTCCAAACTCGATCCACGAAAATTTATCATCATCAAGGGCGCAGCCGTTCACAATCTGAAGAAGATGGATGTGGCCATTCCCCGGAATAATTTTGTAGTGATTACCGGACTGAGTGGTTCGGGAAAATCTTCATTGGCGTTCGATACACTCTATGCAGAAGGTCAACGTCGGTACGTGGAGAGTCTGAGTGCCTATGCCCGACAGTTTATCGGCCGCATGGATAAGCCCGAAGTGGATTATATCCATGGGATCGCTCCGGCCGTTGCCATCCAGCAGAAGGTGAATTCACGCAACCCACGCTCCACAGTAGGGACCAATACCGAGATCTACGATTACATGAAGTTGCTGTTCGCGAGGATCGGGAAAACTTATTCGCCCGTTTCCGGACAACAAGTGAAAAAGCATACGGTCTCCGATGTGGTGGATTTCATCGCCGGATATACCGAAGGACGATTTCTGATTACGGCACCGCTCTTGATTCCGCCCGGGCGCGAGCTTTCCGAACATCTCAATATCCTCCTCCAGAAGGGGTTTACCCGATTGATGGTTGAAGGGGAGATGCGGGAAATTGAAGAGGAGCTGGAAACGATAAAAGCGAAGACGGCGAAGCCGGCAAAAAAAACGGCGGCAAAGTCCGAGAAGAAACCCGCTGCGAAGAAAGCCGCGAAAACGTCGAAGAAGAAATCTGCCGAACCAGCGCCCACACCATTGCCCGAACTCCTTCCGGGATACCATCTCCTAATCGACCGTATCGGCATCTCCGGCACGGTGGATGAAGAACTCGAAGCCCGAATAGCTGACTCGGTACAAACTGCCTTCAACGAAGGAGCCGGCACCTGCCAGGTCTTCAAGATGGATGGCGATCACCTCGAAGAGTTCATGTTCTCCAATCGCTTTGAACTCGATAGCATCACCTTCGAGGAACCTTCGGTGCATCTCTTCAGCTTCAACAATCCATACGGCGCCTGCAAACGCTGTGAAGGCTTTGGCTCGGTGATCGGCATTGACGAGGACCTCGTGATTCCGGACAAGAGTCTGAGCGTGTACGACGAATGCATCGTCTGCTGGAGAGGGGAAAAGATGAGCGCCTGGAAGGATAAGCTGGTTATGAATGCCTACAAGTGCGATTTTCCCGTGCACAAGCCTTACTACGATCTCACTCCGGAGCAACGCGAGACGCTATGGAAAGGTAATAAATTTTTCAAAGGCCTCAACGATTTCTTCAAACACCTCGAAGAACAGACCTATAAGATTCAATACCGCGTGATGTTGTCGCGCTACAGAGGCAAGACGCTTTGTCCCGAATGTAAGGGCACACGCTTGCGGATGGATGCCAACTATGTGAAGATCTCCGGTATGTCGATTTCCGAGCTGGTATTGATGCCGGTGAAGAACAGTCTCGACTTTTTCCGCAGCCTCAAACTCAACGACCACGACGCCCGCATTGCGAAGCGTCTCCTCGCCGAGATCACCAGCCGCCTTCAGTTCCTCGACGATGTGGGATTGGGGTATCTCACCCTCAACCGTCTCTCCAACACCCTCAGTGGAGGTGAATCGCAACGCATCAACCTGGCGACATCTCTCGGCAGTACGCTTGTCGGATCCATGTACATCCTCGACGAGCCCAGCATCGGTTTACATTCGCGCGATACACAACGGCTCATCAAAGTGCTGAAGTCGCTGCAGGAAGTCGGCAATACACTCATTGTGGTAGAGCACGACGAAGAGATCATGCGCGCCGCCGACCAGCTTATCGACATTGGTCCGATGGCCGGCAGTCACGGCGGAGAGCTCGTCTTCCAGGGACCCGAATCAGAGCTGCGAAAAACCAACGACAGTCTCACGGCCAAGTACCTCACCGGACGCGAAGTCATTCCCGTCCCCGAGCAACGCCGGCGCTGGAAGAAATACATCGAGATCAAAGGCGCCCGCGAAAACAACCTGAAAAACGTACAGGTGAAATTCCCAATGGGCGTGTTGACTGTAGTGACCGGCGTGAGTGGTTCCGGAAAAACATCGCTCGTCAAGAAAATCCTCTATCCCGCCATCAAGAAAATATTAGGCGGATACGGCGAAGCCACGGGCAACTTCGACCGGCTCGACGGCAGCTACGGCGACCTCACCGGCGCGGAGATGGTGGACCAGAACCCGATCGGCAAATCCTCGCGTTCCAATCCCATCACCTACATCAAGGCCTACGATGAAATCCGTACGCTGTACTCAGATCTTCCCATTTCCCGCAGCAGAGGATTAAAGCCTGCGCATTTTTCGTTCAATGTAGAAGGGGGACGTTGCGAAGTCTGTCAGGGCGAAGGAATGATCACGGTCGAGATGCAGTTCATGGCGGATATCCACCTCCGTTGTGAACACTGCAAAGGCAAGCGGTTCAAGGAAGAAGTACTCGCCGTAGAATACCGCAACAAAAACATCTTCGACATCCTCGACATGACCGTTGACGAAGCCCTCGCGTTTTTTGCAGAAGGGACAGGTCCGAGTAAGTACGATACACTCCACACTAAAATCTGCAACAAGATACAGCCGTTGGCAGATGTAGGACTCGGATATATTCGTCTCGGACAAAGCAGCAGCACCTTGAGTGGAGGAGAAGCGCAACGCATCAAGCTCGCCAGTTTCCTCGGCAAGGGCAACCACGCCACCAATACGCTGTTCGTTTTCGACGAGCCCACCACCGGACTCCATTTCCACGACATCAAAAAGCTCCTCACGGCCTTCGAAGCACTGGTGAAAAACGGCAACACCCTCATCGTTATCGAACACAACATGGACGTCATCAAATGCGCTGACTGGATCATCGACATTGGTCCCGAAGGCGGCAACGAAGGCGGCCACATCGTGTTCCAGGGACTGCCGGAAGATTTAGTGAAAGAGAAGAAATCGATTACAGGGAAGTTTTTGAAGGAGAAGATTTAATGAGCAAGTTGGCTAATTAGAAAGGAAGTACTTCAACATTTATTTAGCCACTGATTAACGCTGATAATTATGATAAGTTATGATCTTAAATAATCATAAGCTTCATAATAAATCTGCGGCTTTATCCGCTTCCATCCGCTAAATCCGTGTCATCCGTCGCGAGACTTCGCGATCCCTCCTCTGTTTAGCCACTGATTTACGCTGATATTTATGATGGGTTATGATCTGTCCGCCGAGGCGTGATTAACATAATCATAACAAATCATAATGCTCATAATAAATCAGCGGCCTGTCTGTAGTTTTAATCTTTGATGCATCTCAACGAATACGCATCCTGTGTGCTGAAGTAATTTGTGCTTGCTGCTGCACTGATAAAGGCCATCCCAATGATGTAAGCCTGTCCGGGAGCATATAAAGATGAACTTAACCAATAACCGGTTGCTCCATAGTTGGCAAATGTCCAGTTACCACCCATAGCAGATGTTCCATATCCTCCCGGCAATGCACTGAATCCACTGCTGTTGGTGGCGCCTGTATTGGGCGCATTCCATCCGCCAACCGATTTCAGTTCTCCACCGGCAACTGCAGCTCCTCCGAGTTCATCCAGCATAGTGACCCATTCGTCATTGGAGGGTATATGCCAGCCGGCCGGACAAATTCCCTGGACAGGCTGAGTAGGAGTAGAGGAAACTCCTCCCGTTGCTTCTTGCCACGAGTACAGCATGCCGCTATTTTGACAATTCGCAGGGTTGTTGTTATAACATCTGCCTGCTCCGCTCCAGTTGAGATTAGTGCCCATCCATACCTGATCGCCAATGCAAACGGTCGGGTATTTCTGTCCATCGCGTGTGTCAGTTAATGTATCGCCACATTTATCGTATTTATAGCCTTTGTCGAGGTAGTGATTGAGTTTTTGAGCACCAAAAATGGAATACTTGTCTGCAAGACGCTGCTGCATAGATGGAGAGAATCTGGACCAAAACAAACTATCTTCCAGTTGTGTGATGTTATTGGCAAGGTGTGCAATGCCAGTAGTATCACGGGCTATCAGATTGGAGATAATAGTATCTTCTGCTCGCCAGCACATATCATTTGTGACTGGATAAGCTTCCCCGTTAGTATAGCCATATCCATAAAACGTTTTCAGGCCCTTTTGTTCCAGAATAGTTCCAAGAATTCCATTCTGTACACCCGAATAACAATAGTTGGCAAGCAGAACTGTATTGTCGAAGGTAACAGGTAAGGATTGAAAGAAAGAAAATGTAAGCTCATAGCTCGCATTTTTTATTGTCAGATCCTGGGTTGCGGCCTCATATTCCCAATAGGTTGTTAGCTTCAATTCTTCACTGCGAAGTTGGGCGGCCATATCGGGAGAAACATCCGCTACTTCTACATCATTTGAAAATGAAATCAAATTATTAGTGTAGAAAATATCTTCTCCTGACATGACACCTGTAGAAGTGCCATGTGTATTTATGAGGATAAATCCATAGTCTGACATGTCTAAAAAAGCTGCAATACCTTCATTCACTTTTACGGTTACTTCAAAATCAATATCGGAGAATTCAAAAAGATCCAGCGTTGTTTGAATATGCCTGACATCTCCTGAAGGGCAATAAGGCTGATAGAAGTCACTTGCGTACTGAACGATTATCAATACTTTTTTATTTTCTATTATTTTATCTCCATCGTTTGACTTTAAAAATTGTGTTATCCCGCCAGTACTGCCGTACCCGCCTCTGGTCGCTTTTCTTACTGTTGCTTCCTTTCTGGCAAAAATAATATTGCCCGATAATCCATTATTATGTTTTACATCAAATACGTAGATCGAATGCATGATCACTTCTTTTACTTCGGGCAATTGCTCTATCCATGCCAGGAGACGTTCAGAGTGTGCAATCTCATCCGTAATGGTATCCGATAACGTGGCTTTAAATTCAGCCGCAATTTGGTTTTGTAAAGCATAGAAAGCTTTTATTTCCGATTTGATGTCGGTGCCTCCTCCTCCTGAATCTTCGTTTTTTTTACAGGTCGTAAATAAGAAGGAGATGAATATAACTAAAAGAAATTTTTGTGCAGACATATTTTTTATTGGTTAAATGGTTTCGCCAAAATATGTATTTTTTCAAATGGCTGATGCTTTTTATAGGTCCGTTTCCCGTAAATTAACCATAATTGGTTATACGCCCTTGTCATGATGTGCCTTCGATTCGCATCTTGGTTAAATGGCTCCGCGTTCCCTCCTCTTTTTAGCCAATGATTTTCGCTGATGATTAAGATTAGTTATGATTTTTCTTAATCATAATTATTTATCATAACCGTCATAATAAATCTGCGGCCAAAATCCGTCGCGAGACTTCGCGATCCCTCCGGCTGCGTACAAGCCTGTTTAGCCACTGATTTTCGCCGATGGTTATAGTCAGTTATGATCTGCCCTCCGTAGCAGGATCAACATCATCATCATAAATCATAATACTCATAATTGATCAGTGGCTTGAATCCGCTTCCATTCGCTAAATCCGTGTCATCCGCGTTCCTTCCGGCTGCGCGCAGGCTTTTCATGTCAGAGATGGATAGGATTGGTATCATCAATCAATAAATCTCAAATCCTATTGTTCAAATTCACTAACTCACGAACCCTTTGATTTGCCCATTCACCCATTCACCCATTCACCAATTTGCCAACTTACCAATTTGCCCATTCACCCATTCACCAATTCACCAATTTGCCAACTTACCAATTTACCAATTTACCAATTTGCCAATTTGCCAATTCACCCATTCGCCAATTTCCTTCGGTATGGAAAATACTCATCTGGTATTGCCGCCCCGTCCAGCAAATGCTTCATGAGCAACTGCGCATGCCACGGACCCAGTAAAATTCCTTTCGATCCAAGTCCGTTGAAAAAATAATACCGCTCATTTTTAAAATGCGGACCAATGATCGGTTTTCGGTCAGTGGTGGATGGTCGTACGGCTGACCGGTGATGGGTAACGGTAAAAGGAACAGCTGTTAATTTTTTTATGGCTGCTTCGAGTTTTTCTTTTCCTTCTTCCGTGCAGATCGTGTCGCGCCGTGTATAGTCGTAGGTGGCGCCGCAGAAATAGCCGTTGCCGCCGGTGGGAATGATCTTGATGCTCCCGTGAACAACCATGTTTTTCGGTAAGCCCTCGGCGTTAATGTGCAATAGCTCTCCTTTACAGAGATTGAAGGGCATCCCGTCACTCTGAGGATCATTGTATAAATCAACGCCGGTACAGTCGATGATGGCTTTCGCGGTGTAGTCTTTCCAGCGGATGCCGGTTTCAGTTTTTTCTGTCTCCTGAAATGCTATTTTGTCGCGGAGAAAACTGTTCTTGCCGGATAGATGTCGCCGCATGGCGTCCAGAAAGCGCGGCGTTTCAAGCCAGCCTCCGTTTACCACCCAGCGTCCGCCATACGGAGCAATGATGCCTTCCGGTACTGCATCCGGCGGACATTCATCTTTCACATACTGGTCCATACCGGCATCTGCGCTTCTTCCGGCCCAGTCGTTTCTGTGTTGGTTGTCGTTGAAGATCTCCAGTACCGGATAGTCTTCGAAAAAACGTTCGGCCAGCTTGTCTTCGATGTCGGTGTAGGTCTTGCGGGCAAAGGGGATCAGCGTATCCGCCATCCAGGTTTTAACAATTCTCCGCCCTGTTACCGGATGAATCATGCCGCCACTGACGCCGGATGGGGTGCCCGCTACCTGAGGATCAACAATGAGTACTTCTTGTCCGCGCTGCAGCAAAAACCAGGCGAGGAGGCTCCCTGCAATGCCTTGGCCGGCGATGATGTAATCTACCTGTTTCACCCTGCAAATGTACACGCAGGAAGTATTGAATTGGTATAAAAAGAAAAAGAGCGCATGATTATACTCACACGCTCTGTTTCCAGTATTGTTTTTGCGTTACGGCCGCTCCCCTTTGAAGCTGACCACCGCCAGACGATCGCCGGCGGGACTCATTGCCATTCTGTAAAAATCGCCGATCTTTTCTTTGAAATCGGCAATGGGCATCCACATGGGCTTTTCTGCCTGAGTGTCGTACATGTATAGTACACCTTTGTTGCCGCAGTAGATTTTCTTGTCCGGGCCCCAGCAATAATCTTCAATACCCTCCGGCATTTCACAAACCGGCATCCGTTCTTCGGTTGCCATCTCGTATTGCATCAATGTGTATTTCTTATCGCTGCCTTTCTGAACGTAGGTCATGATCTGGGTGCCGGGAATCGTGGCAATGCATCTTCCGAAACCACCGTACATGAGGATAACAGCTTGCTGAGGTTTCATGTCATATTGTTCCAGCATGCCGCCTTTGCCGTCAAGGAAGTATGCTCCAACGGTGGTGTCGTTGATCCAGCAATAGTAAGCGAGTGAATCTTCGTTGTCCATCAATGGCTCAATGGTTCCGTCGGCAGGACTGAGTTCATAAAATCGTTGCGCTTTTTCCATCTCTACCCGGACAATTGAAAGTTTGCCTTTTCCATAAGGAATGACCTGCGGCTGATATTCACTCTCCGGTGTGTTAGTGATCTGACGCATGAGCTTTTTACGGATACTATATTCGTATATATCACTCTGCGTGGTGTCCGGCATACTCGCGAAGTACAACATGAGTCCGTCTTTCGAGAAAGAGGGTTGATTATCGTAAAATTCATTTTGTGTGACCTGGTACGGATTTGTCACCAGTACCTTGCCTTCTTTCTGAGCTACATCAAGCAGCCAGATTTCGGTGGTTTGGGTTTGAGCGCCTGCCATGAATCCGGACAGGAGAAGGGTCAATGAGAAGATGGTTTTTTTCATCATGCGCAATATTACTGATTTTGAATTGCCCTTGTCAAGGCGTTCGGGTGAAGATATAATTAAATCAGGCGGAAGGCTTTTTGGTGATGGTGTTTTTTTTCATGCCGGGACGAATTCCGATCCGGTGCAGTGTTTGATCTGCCCGTAACCCTTCGAGGATAAGAGTGTCATCGCGGAGTTCAATGAGTTTCACCTCCACCAGACGATTGCCGAAATCGATATCCCGGGCCAGTGTTTTATTGTAAATGCCGAATTTCCTGATCACTTTGTATTTCGTTATTTTTTGTTCCTGCAGCATACTTTGCTGTTCTACGAGATAATAGTTCGATTGCAGGTTGAATTGTTGTTCGGGTTTGAAATGAGCGTAATTTCCACTGATGGCGTAGAAAATACGAGAGGGTGACCAGAGGAAAACCGGTATGAGCAGAAGCCAGGCGATGAGGTAAAAGCGCAGCGGTTTCCTGATCCATTCATTGCGCAAGGCCCACCCACTGAGTGCTGTTCCGGTGCAAACAGCAAGGAGCAACAGGTAATTGCCGATTGGTCCCGTTTTGAGTATAAACAGAAAACTGATGGCCAGAAAGAGCAAAGTGAAATGCACGGCGGCTGGGAAACGGATGCTGGACCCTGTCAGCCTTTTAGCAGTCATCCCGAGCAATAGGGAAACAACCATAGAGAGGATGTACAGGCAAATGGTAAAGACCAGAAGAATGGGATCCATATTATCCGGCGAATTTTTCTTTGAGTAAACCCTCCAGACTATAGACTTCATCCCGGTATTTCGCCGCTTCGATGAAGTCGAGTTCTCTCGCCGATTTTTCCATGTTCTTACGCGCGGCAGTAATGGCTTTCTCGAGTTGTTCGCGGCTCATATACTGTACAACAGGGTCTGCTGCAATACTGCCATCCTGTTTTTCAATATAGGCATCGCTGATCGCTCCGGATTTCCGTTCACGGTGCGAGAAGACGTTGTCTTTCGATTTGTTGAGTGCAGTCGGAACTATGCCGTTGGCTTCGTTATAGGCCATCTGTTTGGCTCTGCGACGTTGGGTTTCGTCGATAGTCTGTTGCATGCTTTCCGTAATCGTATCGGCGTACATGATTACTTTTCCGTTGAGATTTCTGGCTGCACGTCCTGCTGTCTGCGTGAGCGACCGGTTGGAGCGGAGAAATCCTTCTTTGTCGGCGTCGAGAATGGCAACGAGCGATACTTCTGGTAAATCGAGGCCTTCGCGCAGCAGGTTAATGCCGATGAGGACATCGAAAATACCGTTGCGAAGATCGCGCAGGATGTCAATGCGTTCGAGGGTCTCCACTTCGGAGTGTATGTAGCGACAGCGGATCTCGAGTTTGGTCATGTACTTGGCGAGTTCTTCGGCCATGCGCTTGGTGAGCGTGGTCACCAGCACGCGCTCATTGCGCTGAACTACTTTCTCGATTTCTTCGAGGAGATCGTCAACCTGATTGACGACAGGACGTACTTCAATGGGCGGATCCAATAGTCCGGTGGGACGTATCACCTGTTCTACAATTACACCTTCACTCTTTTCGAGTTCATATTCAGCCGGCGTCGCACTGACGTAAATAACCTGATTGAGCATAGTCTCAAATTCTTCGAATTTGAGCGGCCGGTTGTCAATTGCCGCCGGAAGACGAAAACCGAAATCCACGAGGTTGACTTTGCGTGAGCGGTCGCCGCCATACATCGCGCGTATCTGCGGTACCGTTACATGGCTTTCGTCGATCACCATCATGTAATCCTGCGGGAAATAATCGAGGAGACAGAAGGGGCGTTGTCCCGGAGGACGTCCATCAAAATATCTGGAGTAGTTCTCGATGCCCGAGCAATAGCCCAGTTCGCGGATCATCTCGAGATCAAAGGTGACTCTGTCTTCGAGTCGTTTTGCTTCGAGAAACCGGCCGATCTCTTTAAAATACTCCACCTGCTTCATCATGTCTTCCTGAATCGTGAAGATGGCGTCTTTCTGTCTGGCTTGCGAGGTGACGAAGATGTTGGCCGGGAAAATGGCAAAGTAATCGCGTTTCTCGTATTTCTTGCCGGTAGATGGTTCGATCGTCGCCAGCTCTTCGATTTCGTCACCGAAGAAACTGATGCGGTAGGCAATGTCCATATAGGCCGGAAATACATCTACCGTATCTCCCTTCACTCTGAAGTTTCCGCGCTTGAATTCGGTGCCGGCTCTTGAGTATAGGCTGGTAACCAGTCGGTGCAGAAATGCATTGCGGGAGATTTTATCACCCACCTGAATGCGGATGATGTTTTCTGCAAAGTCGGCCGGGTTTCCCATACCGTAGATACACGATACGGACGAAACCACGATGATATCTCTTCGTCCTGAAAGGAGGGAAGAGGTTGTACTCAACCGTAGTTTTTCAATCTCTTCGTTAATGCTGAGATCTTTTTCAATATAGGTGTTCGAGCTGGGGATGTAGGCTTCGGGCTGGTAGTAATCGTAGTAGGAAACAAAATACTCTACCGCATTCTCCGGAAAAAACTGCTTGAATTCACCGTACAGCTGGGCAGCCAGGGTCTTGTTATGGCTCAACACCAGCGTCGGCTTCTGCACATTGTTGATCACATTGGCGATCGTAAAGGTCTTTCCTGATCCGGTAACTCCCAACAAGGTCTGAGCCGGGTCTCCCGTTTCAATGCCTTTGGTCAGCTGGGCGATCGCCTCCGGCTGGTCACCGGTAGGGCGAAAAGCCGACATTAATTTAAACTCCATCGTGTCAAAGATAAGCGAGACAGCTTGATTAACAGGGGAGATCCGGTATTGTTCACCTTTGATTCACCACAGTTCAGGAAAACCTAATCTTTATTTATATACCTTCGCCGCTTCAATCACGTAAAAATGAATCTCAAGAAAACCTTCTTACCTGTTTTGGCAGCAGCCTTTATGGTCGCTTCCTGCAATGCACAGAACAAGAAAAACGAAATCAAAATGAGCAGTACTATCGATTCTGTGAGCTATGGCCTTGGCGTGGCAATCGGAAACAATCTGAAAAACAGTGGTTTCGACTCACTTAAAGTGGAAGTGATGTCACAGGCCCTGAAAGATGTATTTGAAGGAAAAGCAACCATGAAGCAGGAAGACGCTGATAAAGTGATCCAGGCTTATATGATGGAAAAAGAAAAGGTGAAAGGTGAAGATAACCTTAAGAAAGGTCAGGCATTCCTTGATGAGAATAAAAAGAAAGATGGTGTAAAAGTGACCGCCAGCGGTATGCAGTACATCGTTTTGAAAGAGGGTACTGGTGCAAAACCAACGCTGAATGATAAAGTAACTACTCATTACCATGGAACGCTGATGGATGGTACTGTCTTCGATAGCTCAGTAGAGCGCGGACAACCGGCCAGTTTCCCTGTAAGTGGTGTTATTCCTGGGTGGACAGAAGCCCTTCAGATGATGTCTGTAGGTTCTAAATGGAAACTGTTCCTGCCTTCTAATCTTGCTTATGGCGAGCGTGGAGCGGGTGGTAAAATCGGACCCAACAGCGTACTTATCTTCGAAGTAGAGCTGCTCTCTATCGATAAATAATCCGAAAGGAATAAAATACAGGGAAACCGGTCAGCGATGGCCGGTTTTTCTTTTTCAGGCCACCCTCCAGTCGGGAGGATACACCGTTCGGGTAAAAGGACGTGTGCGGGCAAGACGCCGGAGGATGGTCATTTTAGAAGGTTCACCAAACTCCGTTCTGATCTTCCGGTACCGGTCCATCAGGGATTGCTGTTCATCCGTTCTCGGCAGGAAATACTCCGAGCAGAATTCATTCATCAACATGGGGTCATCTTTAGCAATTACCTAAAGATACCGGCTGAGGGATGTTCCGTGCGTCCGGGTTTTGATGGATGTGTGTATTATAGAGGTGAGGTTTCACTTTATAAATGGTAAATTCTGAATCTCAACCGGAATATTGGAGAACCGCCTTTGGAAAGAATGCGCAAGTTTCATCGCAATTTGTGTAAAGTGTTGTTTGTCAATATTATGTATCGTATAATCTTTTATTGATTTAAATCGGATAAAGGAGTATTTTTGTAAAATGTTGCGGAAAATCGCCATACTCCTGATATTTATTTATTTGATCCCCAATATGGGTATCGGAATAAATCTGCATTGGTGTGGTAAACATCTGGCATCTTTTTCAGTGAATTCAATAACCCGGTTAGGATGTTCCTGTGAAGAGCTGGATGAGTTGGAGCCCTCCGTTGCAGACGAAGATGGTTGTTGCAAGGAAGAATTTGCCTTTTTCAAACTGAATTCAACTCATGTGGCTGTAAAGGAAGGAATACAAATTGGAGCCAAGCTAATGCTCTTATTTATTTTTCCGGACGTTAATCCCGAGCTGGCTGCAAATTTCCACTTGCCGGCATTTCTTTTACATTCATTTGATACCAAGATAACTGATCCTCCGGATCAGACACAGTTATGTGTTTTCAGGGTCTGAGAGAATAAGTCCCTCGTAGTTTTTATTTACTTATTCACTTGTGTCGGTTATACCGATGCCTTAAAACACTGCACATGCATTTCAAGGAACTGTATTTGCTGCCCGGAATTATTTCATCCGGCCCGGCAATTATTAATAATTTCAATAAATTACTGAACAGAATTGGACTCCGCTATAATCTTATGAGAGTTCCGGATGGTATGGTAAATATGCATACCATAGAGCAGCGGATCAATATTTATCATCTGGTTTCCCGGGTGCTGCATTCGCAAGTGCAAGGGGAGTTTACCGAATTTGGTTGCTTTAACGGGCAGTCAGCGATGGTTATACAGAGAATTTTGCAGGATTGGCGACCGGAGGCATCGATACGGTTATATGATAATTTTAAAAGCAAGTATGAACATCAGGATGATGTTAAAACTGCACTACTCCTGAATTTTAAAAACTTTCAGCTGAACCAGCCGGTGATTGTGGAAGGTGATTTTTTAAAATCGGTGCCTGCTGAATTACCTTCTAAAATCGCGTTCGCGCATATCGACTGCGGCTTTGGAGGTAATCCGGATCTACATATGGATATTATTTTGCATTTGCTGAATCATATATATCCCCGATTGTCAAAGGGTGCAGCGGTTTTGTTAATGGATTATCATGATCCGAATAATACCATAAAAGGAGATGCTGTTAATCCCGGAGTGAAAATGGCGTGTGATGTGTTCTTTCATGATAAACCTGAAGTTGTATTTACATTATTTGGAAATCAATATTCACATGGATACATTATCAAAGATTGATAAAACGTGGAATAAAACTGTAGGTTATAGGCTGATAGTTTTACTGATGGTGGCAGGTTGCGGTGATGGGCATACAATTAAACGAAGAGCCGCACCTGAAAATGTTGCATTCTTTTGTCCAATGGATACGCTGGTAAATGCTGCTGTACCGGGTAAATGTCCAGAATGCAAAATGAAGTTACGGAAGAATCCAGCGTACCAGGGTAGCGAACGCGATTCCTTCGTGATAACAACAATGGGAGATACTGTTTCCGGGAAATAGTATTCTGTAATGAATAATCAATAACAATAAAACTAAAATAAAAAATAATAAATTATGAAAACAAAAACTCTATGTCAAATTATCGTGATGATGCTGTGCTTTTTTTTCAGTAATAATCCATTAAATGCCCAAACCGTTGCTCAGGATTTCACTATGACCGACTGTGCTGGAAATATGCAGCATTTATTTGCTGAACTGGATCAGGAAGATGTGGTTATTATGGAGTTTTTCATGTTAAACTGTAATAGTTGTGTCGTTGCCGGGAATCGCCTCAATCCAATGTACAATGATCTTGTAAATCAATATCCGGGTCGTGTGCATTTTTGGCAATTGGGTTATACAAACTCATATGATTGCGTTGACTTAACAGCATGGGCATCATCACATAGCTATAATTCAGTAGTTTTTGACAGCGGTGCTGCGCAAGTTGCCTATTATGGTGGATTTGGTATGCCAACAATTGCTGTTGTGGCAGGCTCGCAGCATCAGGTGCTTTTTAAAAGAGTGGGCTTCTTGAATAATGATACAACAACAATTGGAGTGGCAGCGCGAAATTTTTTAAATACAGTAACAGCACTTTCATCTGTAGATGCCGGTATAAGTTCCTCTGCTTTCCCGAACCCGTCAACCGGAATTGTTCGGTTACATCCCGGACTAAAGGGGACAGAAAAGTTTTTTCTTTATTCAGTTACCGGGGAGAAACTGGAGGTTTTAAATCCTGTAATTGAAAAGGATCAGGAGTGCACATTTGATTTGACCTATTTGAACGACGGTGTTTATGTCATTGCGGTGCAATCATCTGATCGTACTATTCATCATAAAATTGTTATTAAAAAATGAGGAATTCAATGCTTCGGATTGCGTTTGGTGTCTTTTTGACTGTAAATGCAATCGCTCAAAACCCATTGGCCATACCGGATACATTGCATGGCCCTGCATTTAATCTTGTTGTACAGGAGGACAGTGTGCAGTTTCTGACCGGTCCTAAAACGCCAACGTACGGTTATAATGGTGCAATACTGGGCCCGACATTGTTTATGAATCGAGGTGAGCAAGTCCAGGTAAACGTCTTGAATCTTTTGCAGGATCCTACAACTGTCCATTGGCATGGGCTACATGTTCCGCCTGAAGTGGACGGTGGACCTCATCAGCTTATTCAAAGCGGTCAAACATGGTCGCCGGTTTTCGATGTATTGAACCATGCCGGCACTTTTTGGTATCATCCTCATGGCGATGGCTTGACCGAATATCAGGTTACTAAAGGATTGGCCGGAGTTATCATTGTGAAAGATAGTGTTGAAGCTACTTATAATCTTCCATCTACGTACGGTGTTGATGATTTCCCATTGGTGATTCAGACCAAATCCTTTGATATTCTCAATCAACTTGCTGCATTTACGCATGATGATAGTCTGGTATTAATAAATGGCACATTAAATCCGGTATTATCAGTCCCTTCTCAAATGGTGCGATTTCGTTTGTTGAATGGGTCTGTTGACCGCAGTTATTTAGTCGGATTGTCCAATAATATGAATTTTCAGGTGATTGCCAGTGATGGTGGGTTATTAAGTGCACCTGTTGTAACCTCTCGACTACAGATTAGCCCTGGTGAGCGTTATGAGATCATTGTTGATTTTAGTTCAATGATGGGACAGTCAGTGAATTTGATGAGCTTCGCGAGTCAATTGCAAAATAATATTATTGGTTCAAATCAGGTATCAGCCGGCCCCGCTTCACTTCCCGGATATGCAGCGAATCCATTGAATGGGGCAGATTTTATTTTGTTACAACTCACTATTACTACCCAGACTGTAAATCCGGTTTTGACAATTCCAACAGCTTTTCAGCCGGTTACTGCTTTGTCAGTGGGGTTAGCCGATACGACCAGGCTGATAAACTTTTCACCGGAAATGATGTCTCCTCAAAACATGATCAGTGGTCCGTTTACATTAAATGGGAGTTCCTTTGATATGGATTCGGTGAATATTCGAATTCCATTGAATAATCTGGAGATCTGGTCATTGGTGAATAACACAATGGTGGCACATCCTTTTCATATTCACGACGTGGAATTTCAGGTGCTGGATCGAAATGGTGTTGCTGTCGCACCGGTTGAGGCTGGCTGGAAAGATGTAGTGCTGGTAAAGCCAATGGAAACCGTGAGATTCATTACGAAGTTTGAAGACTTTAGCAATGATTCTGTTCCGTATATGTATCATTGTCACTTGTTGCATCATGAAGATGAGGGGATGATGGGTGCATTTATTGTTACGAACGGGCTTGTGAGCGGATTGAACCAGGAAGCGGCCGATCATACATTGCTTTTCCCTAATCCTGTATCCGATCATGTGAAATTGGTGGATCCTGATGCGGGAAATCTGAGGGTTGTTGATCTGTTGGGTAAAGAAATTCCGGTAGAAATCATACAGAATCATGACGGTTGGTTGTTGTATACTGGGAATCTGAATTCCGGCATTTATCTGTTAAGGTATCATTCCAGAGGAATAGCGGCTCAGAAAAAGTTTATTAAGCTATAGTCTGCAATTTGTAGCAGCGGTTGGTCGGCATTGGTGTTGATCAACCGCTATTTTTTCTGATTGAAAGCAAATGTATCATGTCAGCGCAGTTGGATCTTTTCTTTTCAATCTGCATAAATTGAACTGCCGGATCCCTGCTGTTGGAGTAGGATGGTTCAGACTCTGACAGGCTTAAGGTTTGTAATTTGCGGAGATAAATTCATTGATATCTTTCTGCTGGATTGGCTAATTTCGATACCACTGCATGAATGCGGACCCTGCGGTACAATTGTGCCAACGATTAAAAAGCAATCTGGTTTAACAGGAGTGGATGCTGCCTGTACATGTTTTTTTTATTTCGGTCGATGCTCTTAAGAAATGAAAGGCAGCTCTATCATGTCAGATGCGGTATTCCTTGAAGGTATAAAAGCAGTTGCCGCGGATGTTATCCGATTTGCTTGCAATGTAACAGATCCGGAAATGCTTTTTTACAAGTTCAATGGCTACGGAGGAAATGTCGTATACTGTAGGATGGTTAAATCCCGGTTGAAAAAATGGTCCGTCAATAAACGACCTCTACCTTCATTAGCAAAGTTGTCTGTATGTTTGGGGAATAGATAGTCTGAAACAATTCTTAAAGAAATTTCTGGATGAAGCTGGTATCAGCTTTCTTCCTTTAACCGCTGTGTCTGATAGATTTTAGCTCAATGTTGTTTCCGGTCGAAATGCTCTTTACAGCCAATCTGAAGGCTGGTGGAGCGGGTGGTAAAATCGGACCCAACAGCGTACTTATCTTCGAAGTAGAGCTGCTCTCTATCGATAAATAATCCGAAAGGAATAAAATACAGGGAAACCGGTCAGCGATGGCCGGTTTTTCTTT
>WBZP01000113.1_pt1 | contig 119255 bp, 80 predicted proteins | sample 5204301 | NCBI WGS metagenome assembly WBZP01 (sample SAMN12412401, study PRJNA552823) | activated sludge metagenome | isolation source: activated sludge from nitrification reactor of wastewater treatment plant... | place: USA: Pennsylvania | collected 2017 | reverse complement strand
GGCATCATACAGACGGTTGGTTGACATGCGCATCTCCTTGCCACGCTGAATGACGTCGCACTCACCAGCGTACACAAGGATGCCTTGTCAGCCAACCTCCTCTTTTTCAAACTGTCCGGTAGCTAAACGCGTATTCGTAAACGTGGTTGGTCTTCATGGTCTCCCTCAGAAACTCGCCTTTGAGATTCTCAACCGTCAACTGCTCGCTATTCAACAATTCGTGACCGGACAACATGACTGCCTCCATCCACGCTGCCATGGCAACGCGGTGCAACCCTTGGGGGGTGACGCTTGTTCGCCGCACGTGCAGACGCAAGCTGGTGCGACCCTTCTTTCCTCTGTCGCATGCTTCAGGCGTGCTCGTTGCTGCGTGGCCCCAGAATAGCAGGCGGCAAGGGAGCAGATCGTTACGAAGAGCGTTACGAAGCACGAACTTACGCCCAACTTTCAACTTCGCAGCTTGCGCCGGTGGTAGAATGGTGCTGCAGCGGCGCAACTCTCCCTTCCCGCTGCACCTGCCCCCTTGCCCATTTTGAGAGCCGAACGTTGACGCAGCTCACGCTCCACCTGCTGGGCGCGCCGCGCGCCGAATGTGGCGATGCGCCCCTCATCACCGATACGCGCAAGGCCACCGCACTGCTCGCCTACCTGGCGGTGACGGCTGCGGGCCACACACGCGACGCCGTCGCCACCCTGCTCTGGCCCGACCTGGATCAGACGCGCGCGCGCGCCGCCCTGCGCCGCACGCTTTCGAGCATCAACGCCGCCTGTGACGCCTCGTGGCTGCTGGCTGCGCGCGAGCATCTGGCGCTGGCGCAGGATGGCTCCGTCTGGTGCGATGTGACGGCCTTTCAAGCGGCGCTGGCCGAATGCCGCAGCCACGGCCACCCGCCCGAGGCGACCTGCGAGCGCTGCCTGGCGCCGCTGGCACGCGCCGCCGAACTCTATGCCGACCACTTCATGGCGGGCTTTTCGCTGCGCGACAGCGTGAGCTTTGACGATTGGCAGTTCTTTACGGCCGAGGGGCTTCGCCGCGACCTGGCGGGCCTGCTGGAGCGGCTGGTGAACGCCCACACCGCGCGCCACCAGTGGAGCGAGGCGATTGCCTATGGGCGGCGCTGGCTGGCGCTCGACCCGCTGCACGAACCCGCGCACCGGCGGCTGATGCTGCTCTACGCATGGTCGGGCGAGCGGGCGGCGGCCCTGCGCCAGTACCAGGTCGCGCGCGACGTGCTCCACCGCGAGCTGGAGGTGGCGCCGCTGCCCGAGACCGAGGCGCTTTATGCTGCGCTGCGTGAGCACCGCGAGCCGCAACCGCCGGCGCGCGCAGCGGGAACGGCGCAGAGTCCGCCGCCTGCGCTGTCTGCGGACGCAGGGTCGCAAGCAGCGGCTCCTGCCGAGAGTGGTGCGAGTGGGGCCAGTGCGCCAACCTGGCCGCTGGTGGGGCGCGACGCCGAGCGGGCGCGTGTGCAGGCGATTGTGCAGGGGGTGCGCACGCAGGGCACGCTGCTGCTGCTGGAGGGCGAAGCGGGTATCGGCAAGACGCGGCTGGCCGAGTGCCTGGCCGCCGAGCTCGAGGCGCAGGGCTTGCGCGTGGCGAGGTCGCACTGTTACCAGGGCGAGCTGGAGTTGGCCTATGCACCGGTGATCCAGCTGCTGCGCGCCGCAGCAGCCCAACCCGGCGCCGCAGCCGCCCTGGCGCAGCTGGAGCCGCACCGTCTGGCCGAGCTGCGCCGTCTTGTCCCCGAGCTGGCCGGCCCTGCGCCCGACCTGGGCGACGCCGACGCGCCCGGCGCACGGACGCGCCTCTTCGAGGCAATTGCCCACGCCCTGCATGTCATGCTCGCCACGCCGGGGCGGCCGGGGCTGTTGATCGTCGACGACGTCCACTGGGCCGACCACGCCTCGCTCGACGTCATCGCCTATCTGGTGAACCGGCTGACGGCCTGGCCGCTGGTGGTGATGCTGACCCTGCTCAGCGGCGAGCCCGAGGCCGAGGCACGTGTGCAGCGGCTGCTGGCCGAGGCGCAGCGCCGCCATCTCGCGCAGCGTTTGAAGCTGAAGCGGCTCGACGGCGCAGCGGTGCTCGCACTGGTGCAGGCGGCGCAGCTGCCCGGCGCCGAGCAAACGCATGCCGCACCGGCGCAAGCGCACTCCGCACCGGCGCAAGCGCCCGACGCGCTGCAGAAGCTGGCGGCGCGCCTGCACCAGGCCGCCGAAGGGCTGCCCTTCTTCGTCGTTGAGTACCTGGAGGCGCTGCGGGTGGCGCAGGCAGGGCGGTTCGGTATGGGCGAAGCGCCCCTGCCCCAGCCCGAGCGGGTGCGCGACCTGATGCGCACCCGCCTTGCACACGCCAGCGAGCCGGCGCTGCAACTGCTGGCCACTGCTGCCGTGATTGGGCGCTCTTTCGGCTTCGAAACCGTGCGCACGGCCAGCGGCCGCAGCGACGACGAAGCGCTTGCTTCGCTCGAGGAGCTGCTGGCGCGCGGCCTGGTGCGCGAGCTGGACGATGGCGCCTTCGACTTCAGCCACGAGCAGCTGCGCGCCGTGGTCTACGACGACATCTCGCTCACGCGCCGGCGGCTGCTGCACCGGCGCGTGGCCGAGGCGCTGCTGGCCCACGCCCGGCTGGAGGGGCGCGACGCCGCGCCGCTGGCCGCAACGCTTGGCCACCACTACGAGCTGGCCGCCATGCCAAACGAAGCCGCTACCGCCTACTTCAGCGCCGGCGTGCGGGCGGCCGACCTTTACGCCAACCACGACGCCGCAGTTCACCTGCGCAAGGCGGCGGCACTGGGCTTTGCCGAAAGCGTCGCGCTGCAAAGCCGCCTGGGCGACGTTGAGGCGCTGCTGGGCAACTATGCCGAGGCCATCGCCCATTACACAGCGGCGCGAGCCGCGCTGGGCCGGCCCCGGCCGCTGCGCCTGGACGCTGCGGGCCAGCCGCCCGACGAGGCGGCTGGCGCCACGCCGCGTGCGCCCGCCGCCGAAACCCTGGCGCTGCTGATGCACAAGCAGGCGCGCGTCTGCCACCGTCTGGGCGAGTACACGCAGGCGGCCGCCCACACGCGCGCCGCGCTCGAGGTGCTGCCCGCCGACAGCCACGCGCTGCGCTCGCAACTGCTGGCCGACGCCGCCCTTACCGCCCACCGCCAGGGCGAGCGCGACGAAGCACTGGAGCGGGCGCGTGCGGCACTGCAGCAAGCCGAGTTGGCGGCCACCCCTGCTGCGCTGGCCCACGCCCAAACGGTGCTCTGCCATCTGGCACGCATTTCAGGGCAGCAGGGCGAGGCACTGGCCGCCGGCTTTGAGAGCGTGGCCGTCGCCGAGGAGCTGGACGACCCGCCGCGCCTGATTGCCGCCCTCAACGCGCTGGCGCTGGCCCACGCCACCGCCGCCAACCCGGCACGCGCTCTGCCCCTGCTCGAACGCGCCATCGCCCTATGCGTGCGGGTAGGCGACCGCCACAGCGAGGCCGCGCTGCACAACAACCTGGCCGATGCTCTGCACCAGACCGGCGCCCGCGAGCCTGCCATGGAGGAGCTGAAGCGCGCCGTGACGATCTTCGCCGAGATCGGCAGCGGCGCCGGCCTGGAAAACGCCGCAATCTGGCAACTGACGGAGTGGTAGCCGCCGGGCCTTCCTCCATATGCAGAGAACAAAAGGCCCGGCGATCTGGCGATCGCCGGGCATTCATTCGAGGTTGCGTGCTGGTGGTGAGGTCTACAGAACTACCAAGATGATGGTCGCGTTCAAACGCCCTTCATCGCGCCTTTGCGGCTCCTTGCGCCCTCGCGTGAAGCAGTTGCAGTGGGCAGGGCGGATTCACTTCAGGGCGTGGTGGAGGCTTCGAGCTCGCGCTGCCAGGCAAGCTGCGCGCGCAGCCCGTCGATCACGCGCGTCTGCGGCGCGTAGCCGAGCAGCCGCTGCGCCTTGCTGATGTCGGCGACGGTGCGCCGCTGGTCACCCGGGCGGGCCGGGCCGTGCACGCTGTGGATGGGCAGCCCCGAGAGCTCCTCAAGCATGGCCAGCACCTCGTTCACCGTCACCTCTTGCCCGCCGCCGATGTTGAAGGTTTCGCCCACGCTGGCGGCGGGTGCGTGCAGCGCGCGCAGGATGCCCTCCACACAGTCGGCCACAAAGGTGTTGCTGCGGCTGTCACTGCCGTCGCCGTCGATCGTAATCTGCTCGCCGGCCAGCATGCGGCGGATGAAGATGTTGTAGCCCATGTCCGGCCGCTGGCGCGGGCCATAGACCGAGAAGAGGCGCAGCACCGTTGCCCGCAGCCCATACTGCATGCCGTAGGCGCGCACCAGGTTTTCGGCCGCCAGTTTGGTGATGCCGTAGGGCGAAACCGGGGCGAGCGGCGCTTCTTCGTTGCCGGTCGCAAAGCGGCCGTAGACCGACGAGGTGGAAGCATGCACCAGGTGTGCCTGCGGCGCCGCCATGCGCAGCGCTTCGAGCAGCCGCTGCGTGGCGAGCACGTTGCAGGTCATATAGCTCTCGAACTCCTGCCACGAGCGCACGAGCCCGGCCATGGCGGCCAGGTGCACCACCTGGCCCGCCCCCTCCACAACCATCTCGAGCGGCGCCGCGCGCAGGTCTACTTCAAGAAAGCTGAAGCCGGGGCGCCCGCGCAGCGCGTTCAGGTTGCGCTCCTTGAGCAGACGGGGATAGTAGGGGATGAACGCGTCGACGCCGACCACGGTCGCGCCGTCGTCCAGCAGCCGCTCGCAGAGGTGCGACCCGATAAACCCCGCTGCCCCGGTAACCACAACTCGCATGCGTAACTGCCCTTTCAGCTGTGCGCTGCGCCTGTGAAGAAGATCGTGCACCACAGGCCATAGGTGGGAGGCTGCAGGAGCCGCCGGCGCAACGCGCATGGCGCCTGCTGCGGCCACTCATCTGCGCCGTGCCAGAGTGTAGCATACGCGCCGCGCAGCCGCTGTTCTACCGGCGCTGCGCGCGAGCAGTTGCGCACTAGCGGGATGAAAGCGCTGTCACCCAAAAGCGGTGACATTTGCCACCTTGCGCGCCGGGCGACTCGTGCTACCCTACAGCGAGCACGGCTGCGATGGCGCAGTTCTCGCGCGCCCCCGCCGTCTGCCTCGTCTTCACACAAACCGCGTTCCTCAACCCTTTCCTTCTCACGGCAACGCAAATGGAACTTGAAACCAAACCCGACTATGCCGAGGCCATGGCCCGCATCGACGCTTGGTATGCCCAGCAGGTGATCGACCGCCCGCCTGTGCGCTTTGCCCGCCACAACGCGCTCTACGACAACGCCGACGCCGAATCGCAGGCGCGCTACCCCGCGCTGCGCGACTGGTGGTTCGACGTCGAGGAGCAGGTCGAGCGCTTCCAGCGCGGCATCGAGCGCAAGCACTACCACGGCGAGACCTTCCCCGTCTTCTGGCCGAACCTGGGGCCAAACGTGCTCGCCGCCTGCTACGGCTCGGAGTTGGCCTTCGGCGAAGTCACCTCGTGGGCCGAACCCATTCTGCATGACTATGCGCAGAAACCCGTGCTCGACATGCAGAGCCCCTACATCAAGAACCTCGAGGCGCAGACGAAGCTCGCCCTCGAGTGCGCGCCCGGCCGCTACCTTGTCGGCTACACCGACATCCACCCCGGCATGGACTGGCTCGCCGCGCTGCGCGGTACGCAGGAGCTGCTCTTCGACCTCTACGACGAGCCCGAGGCCGCGCTGGCCCTGCTCGGCGACGTGACGCAGGGCTTCTTCACCTTCTACAACCACTTTGATTCCATGCTCAAGGCCGCCGGCCAGCCCTCCGTCACCTGGATGGAGATCCCCACCGTCGGCCGCATGCACATCCCCAGCAGCGACTTCTCCACCATGCTCTCGGCCGAGCACTTTGACACCTTCGTCTACCCGCCGCTGGAGATGGAGTGCGCGCAGATGACGCACAACATCTTCCACGTCGACGGCAAGGGCGTCGCGCGCCACCTCGACCGCATCCTGCAGCTGCCCAACCTGCAGGCCATCCAGTGGGTGCAGGGCATGGCCGACGACATGCCCATCCTGCAGTGGGTGCCGCTGATCCAGAAGATCCAGGCCGCCGGCAAGTCGGTGGTGGTGGACCTGCAGCTCGACGAACTGGAGCCCTTTATGCACCGTGTTCGGCCCGAGGGCATCTACATCTGCGTGGGCACCGAAAGCGAAGAGCAGGAACTCGCGATCATCAACCGTCTGTTGCACTGGAGCTGACAGGAAGAACCTATGAGCCCGTCTCGGCTGTCCGAAGCGCAGGAAAACCTGGTCGACGACCTCTATGACGCGATCCTGAGCGGCAAGCACAAGCTTTCGCCCGGGCTGGTGCAGCAGGCGCTCGACGCCGGCATCGAACCCGCCGTGCTGCTCAACGAGGGCATGATCGCCGCCATGAGTGAAGTGGGCGACAACTTCGAGCAGCAGGTCTGCTTTGTGCCCGAGATGATGCTGGCCGCGCGCTCGATGCAGGCGGGGCTGGCCGTGCTCAAGCCGGCCATGGCGGGCGGCGACGTCGCGCCCGCCGGCCTCGTCGCCATTGGCACCGTCAAGGGCGACCTGCACGACATCGGCAAGAACCTGGTGAGCATGCTGCTCGAGGGCGCGGGATTCGGCATCCTGGACCTGGGCGTGGACGTCGCGCCAGAGCGCTTTGTGGAAGCCGCCCAGCGTCCCGACGTCCACGCCGTGGCGCTTTCGGCGCTCATCACCACCACGCTGCCCGCCATGGAGCGCACTGTGCAGGCGCTGGACGGCGCCGGCGTGCGCCCGCGCGTCAAGGTGATGGTGGGCGGCGCGCCCGTCTCGGCAGGCTTCTGCACCAAAATCGGCGCCGACGGCTACGCAGCCGATGCCTCGGGCGCCGTCTCCCTCGCCAAGCAACTGATTGGCTCCCCGGTTTAGCCCGGCCGCCGCAGCAGAGCCTCCCCAACGCAGGGCGCCCCCAAGTGTGGGCGCCCTGCTGTTTCTACACGCTTCAGCCCTCCGGTTGGCATGCCGCACTGCAGAGACACGGCGCTGCAAACACAGGGCAAGTGTGTGCAGGGCGACTTGGGACAATCGCGCTTCCGCTGTATCCTTCTGACGTGATTCAGGTGTGGCTTTGCGGCAGCGGCCGCAGCTCCTCCCACACACCGCCGAATACGGAGGGACCCCCTTGTTAAGCTGGATGCCGGTCTTTGCGCGCGCTTCCTTGAGCGTGCTGCTCTTCGCGCTGAATACACTCTTCTGGTGTGTTCCCCTCTTCCTGGTTACCGGCGTCAAGCTGCTGCTGCCCTTCCCTGCGCTGCGCATCAAGCTTTCGGCCACGCTGGCGCGCATTGCCCAGAACTGGATCGCCTGCAACAACCGCATCATTGCCCTCACGCAGAGCGTCAGGTGGGAGGTCTCGGGGCTTGAGGGGCTGAACCCGCGCTCGTGGTACCTCGTCGTCTCGAACCACTGCTCGGGGCTGGACATCCCGGTGCTGCAGAAGGTCTTCCACCGCCGCGTGCCCTTCCTGCGTTTCTTCCTCAAGCAAGAGCTGATCTGGGTGCCCCTGCTGGGCCAGGCCTGGTGGGCGCTCGATTACCCCTTCATGAAGCGCCACTCGCCCGAGGTGCTGGCCGCCCACCCCGAGAAGCGGCTTGAGGACCTGGCCGCCGCCCAGCGCGCGTGCGCCAAGTTCCAGCATGTGCCGGCGGCTGTGCTCAACTTCGCCGAAGGCACCCGCTTCACGCCCGAAAAGCACGCCGCCCAGGATTCGCCCTACCGCCACCTGCTGCGCCCCAAGGCCGGCGGGCTGGCCTACGCCGTCGCAGCACTCGGCGCGCGCTTCAACGCCCTGCTCGACGTCACCATCTACTACCCCGACGGCGACGTCAGCATTGGCGACCTGGCCAAGGGTCGCGTGCGCCGCATTGTGGTGCATGTAGAGCAGCGCATCATCCCCAACGAGTTCATTGAGGGGGACTACACCGGCGACGCCGAGTTCCGCGAGCGCTTCAAGAGCTGGCTCAACGGCATCTGGGAGGAGAAGGATGCCCTGCTCGAGCGCATGCACGCGGCCAACCAGCCCCTGGTCGAGCCACAACCAGTAACTGCCAGCACGTAACAGCAACACATCTGACGCAAGGGCGGTAGGACGCCAGGAATCGCAAGGAACTGCAAGGAACGGCAAGGAAAAGCACCAGCCGATGAAAACACGAACGCGCCGGCTCGATTGCCGGCGCGTTCGCCATTCCTTCAGATGCTGCAGTTCCTGCTGTTGCAGTTCCTTGCGATTCCTGGCGTCCTACCGCCCTTGCGTCAGATGTGTTGCTGTTAGGTCTATCTGTGTGCCGGCGCCGGCGGTGAGGGCGGCGACGTAGACGCGGGCGGCGGTGGTGGCATCCTGCACCGCCAGGCCAACGGACTTGAAGAGTGTGATCTCGTCTGCATGCGTGCGGCCGGCCAGCTTGCCCAGCAGCGCTTCACCCAGTTCGCCTGCCACCAGGTCGCCTGCGCCGGGGTGCTCTTGCTGGGCAAGCAGAATGTCGCCCGCCTCGCTGGCGGCGGCGCTGCGGCTGTCAACAAAGACGCGCGCGCGGCGCACGCTCTCTGCGTCCAGCTCGCGCTGCGTGGCGCGAAACGCGCCCACGGCGTTGATGTGCGTACCCGGGCGCAGCGCAGCGCCATCAAAGAGGGGCGTGGCGCTGGTGGTGGCGGTGGTGATCACATCGGCCTGCGCCACTGCCGCCGCCACCGCCTCTGGTGTGTTGGGCACAACCGTCGCCTCGAGGTGATGGCGCGCGGCCAGCTGCGCGCAGAGCGGCGCCGCGCGCTGTGGCGTGCGCGCAACCACCAGCACGCGCACGATCGGCCGCACGGCGCAGATCGCCTCAACCTGGGCCGGCGCCAGCGCCCCGGCGCCAAAGAGCAGCAGCGTCGCTGCATCGGGCCGGGCGAGCAGGCGCGTTGCCACGCCGGCCGCCGCACCCGTGCGCATGGCGGTAATCTGCTCGGCGTCCATCAACGCCAGCAGGGCTCCCGTGCGCGCGTCGTGCAGCAGCAGCGCGCCCTGCACCATGGGCAGGCCGTGCAGCTGCGGGTTCTGCGCATAGACGCTGACCACCTTGATCGCCAGCGCGCCCACATCGCCTTCTTCGGCCGGGCCCACAAACGCAGGCATCGCCAGGTGCAGCCCAGAGTAGGGTGTTACCGGCGTGGCCAGCCGCTGCGGCATCACCACTGCGCCCGCAGCAAGCAGGCGAAAGGCCTGCTCCACCGCCTCGAGCGCGGCGGGCATGGTGAGCAACTGCTGCACATCAAAGCGGGTAAGGATGAGCATGGCGTCTCCTGCCAGGCAATACAAACATGACGGTTCGCGCCCCCATTCTACCCTGCCGGGCGGCGGTGGCTCTGCTATACTCTTGCCTAAAGAGATCACGCTCCAGCAAATGAAGGGTTGCACATGGCTGTTCATCGAAGTTCCCACGGCGCCGCCCCCCGTCTTTCGGCGGCGCTCTCTCTGCTTGCTGCGCTGGGGCTGCTGGCCGCCTGCGCCGCACCCCAGCCGGGCACGCTGACAACGACCTCCTCAAGCGCTTCGGCAGCGCGCAGCTCGGCGCCGCCCACGGCTGCGGTCGAGGTCGCGCCGCTGCTGCCGGCCGTCGACCACGCCTTCCCCCCGAACGGCGACGAGGCCGAAACCCCCTCGCCCGCCGGCGAAGAGGCGGCTGAGCCGGAATCCACCGGTGCCGCGGAAGACGCGGCGACCGAAGAGACCGCCACCGCCGCGCCAGAGAGCGAAGAGGCAGCGCCCGCCAACGTTGCCCCTTTTACGCCCACCGGCAGCCCGCAAGAGCGCGGCGCCCAACTCCCCGAACCCACACCCAGCGGCGACAGCGCCGAGGGCAACGGGGCGCCGGGCTCTGCGTATTTCTTCGCCGTCGCCGTGCCCTTCCTCACCCTGCAGGACGACATCAGCTTCGACGAGGTAGAGACGCGCTGGCGCAGCGGAGAAGTCCTGACCAGCGAGAGCGGGATGGCGTTGCTGCCCACGCTGCTCGGCGAGCCGGGCGAGGGTGTGCGCGAGCTGTCCGCCGACGCCCTGCTGGCCGCGCTCGAGGACGCGCCCGAAGCCATCGCCCTGATTGGCTTCGAACAGATCGACCCCCGCTTCAAGATTCTCACCGTCGACGGCGCCAACCTGCTCAGCAACCAGCTTGCGGCGGGCGAATGGCCGCTGCTTGTGGAGAGCGAGGGCGCCGGCAACCGCGACCCCGCCCAGCTCACCACGCTGGTGATGACGGGCGTCACCGCCATGGCGCGCGGCACAGCCGACGCTACCGAGCGCAGCGGCTCCTACGCCTACCCAGCCGAAATCATCGGCCCCGAGCTGGCGCTGGCCGACATCACCCACGTCAGCAACGAAATCCCCTTCATCGAGGGTTGCGTGGTGATGAACGTCGAGAACAACCTCACGCTCTGCTCCAAGCCCGAGTACTGGGCTGCGCTCGAGTTTATGGGCACCGATATCGTGGGCCTCAGCGGCAACCACGTCAACGACTTTGGCCGCGACGGTGCGCGCGAGTCGCTGGGCTGGTACAAGGAGAACAACATCCCCATCTACGGCTCGGGGATTACGGTCGACGAGGCGTGCGCACCGCTGCTGTGGGAGCACAACGGCAACACCTTCGCCTTCGTCGCCGCGCTGGCCTATGGCCCCAAAAGCGCCTGGGTGACGGACGAAGAGCCGGGCGCCTGTTCCTACTACGAGCACCGCGATCGCATCCTGAACACGATTGCGGCGCTGGCGGGCGAGGTGGACATCGTCGCCGTCGAGCTGCAGTACGAGGAGACCTACTTCGCCTACCCCACGCCGAGCCAGGTGGAGGAGTTCCGGGACCTGCGCGCCGCCGGCGCCGACCTGGTGACGGGTGTGCAGAGCCATGTGCCCCAGGCGCAGGAGCCCTACGGCGCTTTCGACGCCGGCGGCCCCGGCATGATCTCGTACGGGCTGGGCAACCTTTACTTCGACCAGATGTGGAGCTGGGAGACGCGCAGCGAACTCTACCTGCGCCACACCATCTACAACGGGCAGATCATCAACAGCGAGATCCTCACCGGCGTGCTCGAGGATTTTGCGCAGCCGCGCTGGGCCACCCCAAGCGAGCGCGAGCTGATCCTCTCCACCATCTTCGACGGCACGCCCGCACGGCCGTAGCGCCGCCGCAGCCTGCACCCAACAAATAGAGGCGGCTCCCGCGCAGGAGCCGCCTTTTGTTTTTGGACTGGCTTGTACGGGCGCGCCGCTGTGCTCAGGCGTAGGCCAGTTCGGGGATGGGGTGCTGCGCCGCTGCCTGGCGCACGATCTCGGCCAACTGCGAAAGGTGCTCCTCCTCGTGGCGCATGCCGAGCAGGAAGCGCTGCACGGGCGTGTAAGTCGGCTTGTCTGGCCCCCACGAAAAGAGCACGTCCATGTGCGGCTCGTCCGGCCAGGCGTCAAGCAGGGCCAGGCGCATGCGCCGGCTCTCCTCCAGGCGACGGCGCACCTGGGCGATGGTGGTCACCGTCTGCCAGGGCGTCTCGAACCGCGAGCGGCCGTGCGGCTCAACGCCGCGCGCCATCTCGGTGGCGATGAAGGCTGCCTCCTCCGACGAAGCGGTGACGTGCACAATCACGTGGCCCAGCGTCCAGGCCAGCGCGGCACCGTCGCTTTCGGTGGCGTGGGGGTCGCAGGCGAAGGGGTCGTAGGGCACAAAGGTCACATCGTCGTCGCTGCAGTCGGCCAGGAGCTCGAGCTGCATGTCGATAATTTCGTTGGTCAGGGGCCGCAGCGCCTGCAGCTCCACGTCGGCTGTGAGCTCACCAAAGGTCAAGCGCTTGTCACGAATCGCCTGAAAGTCGAGCATGGGGGGTTCCTTCCCTTGCGGTGAAGAGTTCTACGCGTTCTGGATGATTGTTGCGCGAGCGGCGCAGGGAGTCTGTAACAGCCGTCCCCGGCGCGCGCTACTGGACAAAAGATGACAGACGCAGGGCGTCCGCGCAAGGATACTTGCACCCATGATTCCTGGTCAGATGTCTCGACTTCTGCGCAGAGGCGGGATGCCCTTGCTGCTCTGGCTGCTCGCCGCCCTGCTGCTCGCCGGCTGCAGCGCGCAGGCGGCCGCGCCGGTGGTAAGCGCCAGCGTGATCGAGGCGCTGGCGGTGGAGGACAGCACGGGCTACGCGCTCGCCCTCGAACCACGCAGCTTCACCTTCCCGGCCGACCACGGCCCGCACCCCGACTTCCGCACCGAGTGGTGGTACTACACCGGCAACCTCGACGGCGCAGCGGGCAGCGAATATGGCTACCAGCTCACCTTCTTCCGCAGCGCGCTGACGCCCGATGCGCCCGCACGCACGTCGACGCTGGCCAGCAACCAGATCTACATGGCCCACTTTGCGCTGACCGACCTGCGCGGCGGCGAGCACAGCAGCTTCGACCGCTACAGCCGGGGCGCGGCCGGGCTGGCCGGGGCAACCGGCGCGCCGGCGTTCTCCGTCTGGCTCGAGGAGTGGCGCGCCGAAGAGGTGGCGCCCGGCGTGGTGCGCCTGCAGGCCGCGGCCGAAAGCGAGGCGGGCCCGCTGGCGATCGACTTGACGCTGACCGAGACGCGCCCGCCCGTGCTGCACGGCGACGCGGGGCTACACCTGAAAGGGCCCGAGGCAGGCAACGCCAGCTTCTACTACAGCCTGGTGGGGCTGGAGAGCACGGGCACGGTGACCACGCCGCGCGGCGCCGATCAGGTCTCGGGCCTGAGCTGGATGGACCACGAGTTCGGCACCAGCGCATTGAGCGCCGACGCGCTGGGCTGGGACTGGTTCAGCCTGCAGCTGGACAACGGCGCCGCGGTGATGCTCTACAGCTTCCGCACCCGCTCGGGCAACCCCGTGGATGTCGTCAAGGCCACGGTTGCCTGGCCCGACGGCCGTCTGCAACATCTGGCCGGCGACGAGTTCACGATCACGCCCACGCGCAGATGGAGCAGCCCTACTACGGCGATCAGCTATCCCGTGGCGTGGGAGGTGGCCATCCCCAGCCTGGGCGCAACGCTGGCGGTGGAGACGATCCTTGACGACCAGGAGATGGACATCCAGTTCATCTACTACGAGGGCGCCGTCCACGCCGCAGGCGAGATGGAGGGCGCCCCGGTTGCCGGCCGCGGCTACGTCGAGATGACGGGCTACGGCCAGCAGGTCAGCGAAATCCAGCGTTAACCCCAACCCGCACTGCGAACTGCGAACTGCAACAGCCCAACGCGAGGGCGCAAGGAACGGCGCTTGAACGCGCTCCTCATCTCTGTACCACCTTTGGACTCGCCCCCTCCTCAGAACACAAACCGCTCACCGAACGCAGGTGAGCGGTTCTCTTTGCCTATCAACCTTTGCGGAACAACCTCTACGAACCCTCGCCGCCATCTTCTCGCTTCTCGCTTCTCGCTTCTCGCTCGCGAAGCATAACAATCGCCGCCCGCATCACCTCCTGCTCACCCGCGAAGGTGAGCAGTTCGGCGGCGTGCTCGACGGTGAACCAGCCGGTAGCGTCGACCTCGAAGCAGTCGTCGCTCAGCTCGCCCCCCACCATGCGCAGCAAGAAGAAATGAACGTGCTTGTGTACCAGCTCGGGCTCGCTGCGCTGCCAGGTGTCCCAGTACCAGTACTCGACCGCCTGCAAAAAGCCGTCGTCGACGGTGACCAGCCCCACTTCCTCCTGAACCTCGCGGATCGCAGTCTGCAGCGGCGTCTCGCCTGGCTCGCAGGTACCCTTGGGCAGTTGCCAGCGGGTCCCCCCGCGGGTGGCAATCAGCGCCGCCTCCCACGTGCCGTTCTGGCGCCGGTAGGCCACGCCCCCCGCCGAAAAGTCGTCGCGCCGCCGCCGCCACGACGCCTGCACCTCGGGCGTAATGGCGGGCGCCGGTATGGTGCGACGGCGGCTGGGGCGACTCTCGGCCATGGTCTCGGGTTCGTCTACAAAACGGGCGGCTGCAGCAGCAGCGCAGAGAGCGCGCGCGCCATCTCGGCGCAGTTCTGCGGCGGCAGGTTCACCAGTTCGGCGGGCAGGAATGCGGGCGTCATAAAAGGCAGCGCACCGGCAAGCTCCTGCGCGCTCCACACGGTGCGCGCGCTCTGCAGCACGTGATCGTGGTCCACCCACTTGTCCAGCAGCACCAGCCAGCCGGCCAGATCTTGCGAGGGGCCAACGTGCGTCATCAGCGGCAGCGGCTCGCTCTCGTCGTCGGCGCTGAAGGCCACCAGCCCTTCGCCGCCCACAAAGACGCGCGCCGCTACCAGCGGCCCGGGCGAAATCTCGAGTTGCGCCCACTGCTGCAGGGCGCGGTGCAGCGTCTCGATCTGGGCGGCCAGGCGCGCCGGCTCTACATTCACAATCGGGGTCATCCCCTGCGGCATGGCGACCATGCGACGCAGGCGCCCCTGCTCAATCATCCAGAAACGCATACGGTGCTCCGCCTAGAAAAGCGAAAACGAACAGCGAAAATGTGCACGGAAACAACGGAAACAACAGGAAAAGCAACGACAGGAAGCGTTGGAACGACCTCCAAACGGGACCAACGGTTTGAAGCTGTTCCAGTTGTTTCCGTGTACTCTTGAGGATTCAGGTGATGTGCATATCCTCGAGCGAGGAGAGCACGACGTCGGCGTGGGGAGCGAGCTGGGCGTGGCCGACAAAGCCGGTCGTCAGCCCCACGCGCAGCCCCACACCGGCGCGCGTCGCCATCAGCAGATCGGCCGTGGTGTCGCCCACCATCGCGGCGCGGGCAGGAGCAACCCCAAAGGCGGCGCAGGCGGCCAGCAGCGCATCGGGCGCCGGTTTGTGTGCGTGGCCGCTGTCGCCTCCCGCCACAAAGCCCACCTGCCCATCCAGCCCCAACAACTTCAGCGCCACGCGCGTTGGCGCCTCGTCGTCGCTGGAGACCACCGCCACCGCCGCGCCGGCCGCGTGCAGGCACTCGAGAATCACGCGTGCCCCCGCCAGCAAGCGCAACCTCTCGGCCGAAAACGCGGCGTCCATCGCCGCCGCCAGGCTGGAGCGCACCAGCTGGTCCGACTCCACCCAGCCCAGGCCGCCGCTGCCACGCAGCCCCTGCTGATAGACAACCGTGGCGGCAATCGTGTAGAGCGTCTCCATGGCGGCCGTCACCACCGGCCCCTCGGGCGCGAAGCTGCGTGTGCCCTCATCATAGCCCATTGCGCGGTAGAGCGAGGCCTGCAGATGTTGCGCCCGCTCGCCACGCGGCGGAGCGCCCCACGCGCCGCAGGCCGCCTGCACCAGCGCCTCGACCCCCGCGCGCACCTTGCCGGCCCACAGGGTGTCGAAGTCGATCAGCGTGCCGTCCTTGTCGAAGACCACCAGGTCGGCCTCAAAAGCCACCGGCTCGGCGCCGTTGGGCGTGCAGGTGAGCAGAGCCATGCGCTAGATCGCTCCTTCGGCGTTGGCTTGCGCTGCGGCCGATTCGCTGCCGTTGCTCGCGCGCCTTGCCTGCTTGTCGAGATATTCGCACCAGAGCAGGCGCGCCGCCACGGCACGCCAGGGGCGCCAGGGCTCGGCCAGCGCCTCGGCCTCGCGCTCGCTGGGACGCGCCGGCAGCTGCTTCACACGCTGCAGGGCAACCAGCAGCGCCAGGTCGCCGGCGGGCCAGGCGTCGGGCCGCCCCAGCGCCATCAGCAAGTAGACGTTCGCCGTCCAGCGCCCAATGCCGTGCAGCGCCACCAGCCGCGCGTGCGCTGCGTCGTCGTCCATCGTGTGCAGCGCGTCCAGATCCAGGGCGCCGGCGGCCAGGTCTTGCGCCAGCGCGCGGGCGTAGCGCTGCTTCTGCCTGCTGAAGCCGCAGCTGCGCAGCGTCTCGTCGTCGAGCGTCAGGAAGCCCTCGGGGGTGATCGGCGCGAGTGTGACCTTGAGCCGATCGAACATCGCCCGCGCCGCCGCCACCGAGATCTGCTGCTCGAGGATCAGGTGCAGCAGCGTAGGGAAACCGGGATCGCGCAGCCAGAGCGGCGGGCTGCCATAGCGCGCCGCCAGCGCCGCCAGGTCGGGGTCGGCTGCGGCCAGCGCGGCAACACCCAGTGCCATCTGCGCTTCATCCAGGCGCGGCTGGGGGGCCCGCTCGTGGCCGCTCGTGTCAGCGCTTGACTTTGCGTGCTGCGGGTGCTGCGTCACGAATTCCCCTTCTTCTCGCCGGCTGCCAGCACCACGGCTTCGGCGGCGGCCAGCTTGTGCCGCAGGCCATCGTAGGCGCGGTCGTCCACAGCCGCAAAGCGCGCCAGCGGTGTTTGCGCCAGCAGCCGGCGGCCGTCGGGTGTGCTCTCCATCTGCACCAGCAGCGCGCCAAGTTGCTGCGCCACCTCGGCAGGCACATGCGCACCGGCCACCCAGGGCGGCATCGGCGCCGGGCCCAGCGTGTGCACAACCCGCAGCTGCTCGGTCAGTTCGGGGCGGCGGCGCAGCTCCTCCTCGAGCACGGTGCTGTCGATCGCCGCCGTGTCGATCGCGCCCTCCAAAATAGCGTGCAAACTCTGCTGGTGCGAACCCGTCTGTGTCACGCGGCCAAAGAACCCTTCGCGCCGCCCAGGCTCGGCCAGCGCCGCGCGTACCACCTCGTACCCCGACCACGAACCCGGTTCGTTGATGCCCAGGTGCAGCCCCTCCAGCGCGGCCAGGCTCTGCGCGGGGTGGTCGGCGCGCACCACCATGTCGGAAAAGTAGCGCGGCGCATCGCCGTAGCGGGGCGCCCGCCAGACCGGCGCGGCGAGCAGTTGCAGCGTCTCGCCCGCCGCCCGCCGCCGCACATAGGGCGCGCCGCAGATCCAGGCCACCTCCAGCCCGCCTGTGCCCAGCTGCGCATAACGTTCCTGCCACGAGGTGTTCTGCAGCAGCTGCACGCCGGGCGCGCCGCTTTCCACCAGGCACGCGTTCAAGTAGTCGACCACGGCGGCGAAGATGTATTCGGCGTTGGGCGCCTGGCACGAAGCCGCGCGCAGCGGCGCCCTCTCTTCCCCCGATATGCGCTGCGCGGCCATGTAGGGCTCCCCTATTCGGTGCGTACCACCTTGACGCTGCGCTTGGCGCGCACGTCGTAAAGGTCCAACCGCCGGTCGTACAGGTGGCGCACCGAGGCCACATCGCGCTGCTGGGCCAGGCTCGTCAGGTCCAGGTCGGTGATCAGCACCGTCTCGACATTGGCGTCGCTCTCGCCGGCAATCGCCAGCGGCGGGAAGGCGAAATCGCTGGGCGTAAAGACCGCCGCGCGCCCATAGTTGATCAAATAGTTGCGCGCCGTGGGCAGGTTGCCGACGTTGCCGGCGATCACCGTGTAGATGAAGTTTTCAACCGCGCGCGCCTGCGACGAGATGCGGATGCGGTCGTAGGCCTTGCGCTCGTCGGTGCTGTAGGGCACGAAGATGATCTCGGCGCCGGCCAGCGTCTGCAGGCGCGCCAGTTCGGGAAACTCGACGTCGTAGGAGACCTGGATGCCGATGCGCGCCAGCGGTGTATCGAAGACGCGAATGTCGTCGCCCGGCTCGATGTCGAAGTCTGTGCGCTCGACGGGCGGAATATGGAGCGCGTCCTGCGTGTAGGTGCTGCCCGTGGGTGTGAAGAGGTGGGCGACGTTGTAGAGCTCGCCGTCGCGCAGCACCGGGTGCGAGCCGCCGATGATGTAGAGGCCGTGCTGCGCCGCCAGCTTCTGGAACATCTCGATGTAGCGGTCGGTCATTTCGGCCAGGCGGCGAATGGCGACGCGCGGCTCCAGATCGGCCGGCATGAGTGTAAAGAGCTGCGCCGTGAAGAGCTCGGGCAGCAGCAGGAAGTGCGAGTGGTAGGTGTTGGCCGTATCGACGAAGAACTCCACTGTGCGCTCGAACTCCTGCCACGAGTGGATGGCGCGCATCTGGTACTGCGCGGCGCAGATGCGAATACGGCGCACCACACGCTGCAGCGGCGCAGCGGCGATCTTGCGCTTTTCAGGCTGGTACGAGGGATTGGGCATCTCGAGCCAGGTCGAATAGTTCAGGCTTGAGTTGTCCCACAGAAAGTCAAGCAGCACGCGCTTGACGCTGTAACCGGCGCGCAGGTGCGCCCGCAGCGCCGAATCAGAGAGCTCGCCCGTCACCACCTTGTCCACATACTCTTCGGCCGTCATCTTGCCGGCATACTCCTGATAGCCGGGGATGCGCCCATAGGCGACCATGCGCCGCAGGTTGTAGCGCTGCATGATGCGCTTGCGGGCATCGTAGAGCAGCTTCGAGATGCCGAGCGAACGGTAGCCGCGATGCACCGCAATATCGGCGCCATAGAGCGTGTCGCCGCTGGGGTCGTGGGTGGCAAAGGTGCCGCCGCCGGTGATCTCCTCGTAGGTGTAGGTGTGGGCGTCGTCTTCGAGCTGCACAATCAGCGAGGTCGCGTAGCCCACCACCGTGCCGTCCAGCTCGGCCAGCACCTGCCCTTCAGGGAAGGCGGCGAGCTGCATCTCGTAGTAGCGTTCGGTGTAGAAGGCGTTTTCGTCGTATTCCGGGTAGGAGGCGCGATGGCAGGCGATGACGTTGGGGATGTCCTCCTTGTTCCACGCCCGCACCTTGATGCGCTGGCGGCCGGGACGGCTGCTCGCGCCGCTGCTCTCGCGCCTGGGCTGCGTCTGGCTGCCTTGCGCAAGGCTGTTCGCTTCGCCGCGTCGCTTGCTGGTTGCCATGGGGTCCTGCTTTAGCTGAATGGAGGGGTGTCGCAAACCTCAGGCCATCTTGAGAGACCGTCGGCGAAGCGCACGGGCGCCTGCACGCTGGCCGTCGATTCGGCCACAGCGCCGCCCGCCGCCACGGTGATGTGCGCGCCCGCCACCTGCGCCGCCGCACCGACCGCCGGACGCAGCAGAAAGGCGCGCAGGCGCGTCGTTCCCGTCAGCGTGCCGGGGGGCGTTTCGGCGCTGCCCACATGCGCGACGGTGGCCTCCACCGATGGCGTCAGCCGCTGGGCGACCACCGGACAGGGCAGCGCTAGCGCCTCGGCCAGGGCAGCGTGCCACGCCGGCGTGCCAAGCGAGCGCCCCACCTGCAGGCTGCGGCCGCCCCACGAGCGCTCGCCGCCGTCGAAGCCTGCCAGCTTGAGCACCCAGTCGGGCTGTTCGGCGCGCAGGCGGGGCAGTGTCGCCTCTGTCAGCAGCAGCGTCTCGGGGATCACGCCGTCGAGCACGGGCAGCGCGGCGGGCTGCCTGCCGGCCAGCGCCGCACGCACGGCGGGCAAACCGAGCGCCGCCAGCAGCGCCTTGTTCTCCCACACCGCCTGCGCCGGGTTGAGCGCCGTCGCGCCCTGCGCTTCCCAGCGCGCCAGCTCTGCGCGCTCCTCGACGCTGAAGTTCTCCAGGTAGCCGAAGCGGAAGAGCACGGTTTCGGCGCCCAGTTCGCGTGGCCATTCAGTCTGCCAGAAGCGCAGCAGGTCGGCACGCACCAGGCGATCAAGCAGCGAGCGCTGCCAGCCCGGCGGCTCGCGTTCCACGCCGAAGAGCGGCGGCGACCAGCGCACACCCGAGACGACATCCGCCTCCAGTTGCGCCGGCGTGCGGGTGCAGATCAGCCGCGCCCGCGCGCCCTCGGCTTCGAGCGCGCGGCAGAAGGCCAACTGCTCGATCAGGAATTCGCTCCACGCCGCGCTGGCCACAAGCCACAGTGTGCGCCCGGCGAGCAGCGCGGCGAAGGCACGCGCCAGGTCGGGCGGCAGACCAGCGGCCACCTGCATGGCGTGCGCAAAGCCCTGCGCCGACGGGCAGATCTCCAGCTCGGTGGCGGCCACATCGAGCGCGCCGCCACGTGCCACCAGCTGGAAATCGGGGCGCAGGGCGAGCACAGGCGCGGGCGAGGCGAAGGTGCGCATCGCGGCGGGCATCTTCCAGCCCAGCAGTTCGACGAGCTCGGGGGGTGCGCATGCCGGCGTAGCCAACAGATGCGCGACCACGTCGTAGAGCGCGAAGACCGCATCGCCCACCGCCGCTAATCGCGCCTGCAGCGCTGCGGGCAGCTCAAACGCTTCGGCTGCAGGCAGCCACCAGGCGCCGTCCAGCCCGGCATAGCCGATGCCCGTGGCTGCCAGGCGCGCGTGCAGCCCGGCGCTTTCGGCGGGTGCAACCGGCTTGCTCACGCTGCGGGGGACGGCGCGTCGTCGCCCGACTCAGCGTCGCCATCAGCAGCATCAGCATCTGCATCGGCGCTGGGCCACTCTCCCTCGCTCAACATGCGCTGCCAGACGCGGCGCGCACTTTCGAAGGAGAAGCCACGCCGGGCCAGAAAGGCCAGCAGCTTGGTGCGCGCCACCTCGGGCGGCAGGCTGCGGAGCTGGTTCAGGCGCGGCTGCGCGGCGGCCCAGGCTGCGGCGTCGTCGTCGATCGCCTCGAGCGCCTCCTCCATGTCCTCCGCCGCCACACCCTTCTGGCGCAGCTCGTAGCGCACGGCGCGCGCGCTGCGCGGGCGAAACTGGCTGCGGTTCTCGCTCCAGTAGCGGGCAAAGTCGGCGTCGTCCAGATAGCGCTCGCGCTGCAGCCGCTCGACGGCGTAGGCGATCGCCGACGCGCTGAACTCTTTCTCGCGCAGCGCGCGCTCGACTTCGAGCCGGCTGCGCGGGCGCACGCCCAACAGGCGCACGGCGGCAAGGTAGGCGCGCGTCTGCTCATCACTTCCCTGCAGCGCCGCAATCTCGGCGTCGGAGAGCTGCTGCCCCTTGCGCAGCTGCGCCGCGGCCATAATCTCGAGCGAGAAGGCGTATTCGTCATCCAGAAAGATGCTGACGCGCTCGCTGTTGTGCTTCTGCACCGCCATGCGTGTGATTGTGCCTGCCATGTGCGGCGATTATAACTCGACAGGCAGGCTCCCGAAAGAGAGGACACAGCAAAGACAGTACACAGCAAGGACAGTACACGGAAACGACGGAAACGACGGGAACAGCAACCGCCAGGCGAGCAGATTCTCGGATCAACCGAGCCTGCTCACCCAACCGTCTGCGTCGTTTCCGTCTTTTCCGTCTTTTCCGTCGTTTCCGTGTACTGTCTTTGCCGTGTCCTCTCCGTACAGGTGGATAAGAAGCAGGGAGCGCGTGCGCGCTCCCTGTTCAAGAAGGGGGGTATGAGGATTGTTACCCTGCAGCTGGAGGTGGCAACGAAGTCGCCGGAGCCGCAGGATTGTGGAACTCTGTCAGCTCGTCATCGCCTGCATGCGGGCGTCGATCTCGCGCACCACGGTCACGCGGTTCTTGCCGCCAACCTCGTACGTGCGCAGCTCCTCAAGCTTCGAGACGCTCATGCTCTCCAAGCCGGCAACGATCTCCTTCACGCCCAGCTCGTCGTAGCCCTTCCAGATCTTCTCGACGGCGCTCTCGGCCACTTCCTGCACTTCGGCAACCACAGCGGCGCCCTTCTCCTGCACCTTCTTGACGCTGCCGTTGACGCTCTTGGCGGCAGCCTTGGCCTCGACCTTGATCTCCTCAACAACCTGACCCGGCGCGCTCTCCCACTTCACAACCTGGGCGAACTGCTTCTGGCCAACCTTGGCCCACTCTTCGGCCTTGCTGCCGGCGCTCTTGGCCAGGTCAGTCGCGGTGTGCTGAACGCTCTCGGCCAGCTTGGTCACTTCGCCCGGGAAGTCCTTCTGGTAGGCTTCGAAGATCTTGGCAATGTTCTTCTCAACAACCTTGCCGCGCTTCTCGGCCTTGTTGATCCAGCTCATCGGCTCCTTGTAGACGTTCTTGACGCCGTCGTAACCCATGCCCCACACACCAAGATAGGTGAGGTACGCCTTGCGGCCCAGATCCATTGCCTTCTTGCTGGTGTCTTCGACGGTTTCCTGCACGTTGCGCATGTTCAGGTTCGCAGTCATGATCGATCTCTCCTGGTTCGCGGCGCGGCGGCCGGCGACTCTGAGCGCCTCACCATTGTGGGCGCAGGGTGTACACTCCTTGTCGCATTGCCGGCGAGCACGCCAAAACCAGGACGGCTCGCCCGCCGCCTCAACCCGGCAGCGTAACGCAATGCGTTATGGAGAGAGTATAACGCACTGCGTCACAACTGTCAATACGCCAACCACACGGGCACAACACTCCCGCAACGCTGGGATGACTACGACCATTAGTCAATTTCAGAAGGTGCTTCGCCTACGCCGGCGGCGCGCCAGTATCCGTAGCCGTCGCGCTGCAAAAGGCTCGCATCCACCAGATAGCGGCGCAGCGTCGCATGGTCGATCGCGTGCCCGCCCAAGACCACGTTGACCTCGGCCTCGCTGTACTGGCGCCCGGGCTCGAAGTCGCGCACGAGCCAACGCAGCAGCTCCAGCCGGCGCGCCCACTTGCGCGGGTAGCTGGCAATGCGCCCCTCGCGCACAAACGGAAAGAGCGTCGCTTCTTCGCCGTCTTGCGTCGTCTCCGGCTCCACGCTCGTCCCTTCTTCTCGCGCAGCTATTCCAGCGTCTCCAGCTCGACCACCATCACAGCGCCGTCGGGCAGCAGTGCGCCAGCGCCGTCGCGCAACTCAACACGCTCCAGCGTCTGCGGGTCGTAGAGGCCCACAAGCAACCGGTAGGGCCCTGGCGGCAGCGGGTCCGGCAGCGGCAGCGCACGTGCGTCTGCCACCACCGCGTTGAGCGCCCAGTGCGTCACGGGAGCTGCACCCGCCTGCGCGCCCGGCGCTTCGTCCGACTGCGCAATCACCACGCCGCCTGCGTCCAGCAGCTGCACAAAGGCCACCACCGGCCATTCCACCTCGCGCTCGGTGCGCCAGACCAGCTCGACCGGCAGTGCGCCGCCACTTGCCGCCCCAACGTTTGTGCCAAGCAGCGCCAGGCCGTTGGCAAAGTGCGCCTCAACCTCGGTCGCGGGCGCCGGCTGCACTTCAGTTGCCGCTGCCTCTACCTGCACGCGCGCCAGCGCAACGTCGCCGCTCTCGGTGTCCAACGTCAGCGTCCAGCTGCCTGAGCCGGCGGCAGGCAGGCGCGCGCGCACGCGCCGGCAGGCTTCGTCGCCCGCCTGCAGCGGCTGCAGCAGTTCCACCGTCGCGTCGCCCAGCGGCAGGCGGCGTGCGCCGTCCGCCAGCAGCAGCGTCGCCGGCAGCCGCACCGCCGCGCTCGCTTGCGTGCCGCGCACGAAGAGGTCCACCGTCAGCGGCTCGCCGGGGCGCAGCGGCCCGTCGTGCAGCGTCGCACCGAAGAGCTGCGCGCCGCCCATCGGCGCATCCAGCGCCTGCGCGGGGACGGGCAACGGCGCGCCTTGCGGCTCGACCGCGGCATCCACGGCATCCTCGTCATCCAGCGTGTGCGCGTAGAGGTAGGAGCGCACGGGCAGCGTGTAGGCGCCGGCGAGCGCCAAGTCACCCGGCGCGCCCAGGCGCGGGCGGCGTGCGTTCTCCGCCGCCCACTCATACCAGCCCACATAGGCCAGCACCGGCGCGCCGCCGGCGCACGGCTCTACGTAAAGCGGCGTCGTCTGGTCCAGCACCCGCTCGCCCGGGCGCCAGGCCGGCGTCTCGAATGAGCCGTCGCCCGGCACGCGATCGACCTGCGCCACGCGCGCGCCGTTGGCGTCGATAAAGTGCACGAACGCGGTGAGGTTGCGGAAGGTCGAGGCCTCGGCGCGCCAGAAGAGGTTGAAGCTGCCGCTCGCCGCCTGCTGCGTGCCCAGCAGCGTCGGCGCGTCGTCAAAGGCGGCGTCAAGCTGCATGTCGGGCGTACGCCCCGGCGGCCAGCCGCTTGCATCCAGGTCGCTGGGCGCAACCGTCACCAGGTAGAGCAGGGGCTTGCCGTAGCGGTCGAGTGTTGCTTCGACGCCGAGGCCGGGCCACTGCGCGGCGAAGGCCGCGGCACGCGCCTCCTCCTCGCCGGTGAAGGCAAAGACGGCGTCGCCCTGCGGCGGCAGCACCACAGCCTGCAGCGCGTCGAGCGTGCGTATGGCGTAGCGGCTGCGCAGGGAACGCACGGTGGCATGGGTGCCCCAGAGCGGCGAAAGAAAGGCGGTGCGCGACTGTGCGCGTTCGCCCAGCAGCGTCAGCGCGTCGAGCTTGTCGACGTCGTAGCTGGTGTAGACCTGCGCCATGGCCGGGAAGCGCACAAAGTAGTCGCGCACGGTGATCGCCCCGCTCACAAGCAGGATGCTCCCGGCCAGCGCGTAGCCCATCCAGGGCCGCGGCCAGCGCGAGCGCACCGGCTCGCCTTCGGGGTGCGCCGGCAGCCAAACCAGCCAGGCCAACCCAAAGGCCAGCGGCAGATAGGTGGCGGGCAGCGCAGGCAGCGTGCGCGAAAAGTTGGGCGCGGCGTCGCTGAAGATCGACGGCGCCAGCATCACCACCACCCAGAAGAAGAGCAGCCAGAGCGCGTCCAGGTCCTCGTCGGCGTGGCGGCGGCGCCCAACCAGGCGCGCGGCCCACACCAGCGCGCCGATCACAAAGGGGATCGAGATCACCCAATCGAGCAGCGGGCGGCCGGCAATGCCGTGCGTCCACTCGCGGTCGCCATAGAAGCTGAACATGCCCGCAACGTGCAGGGCATTCACCGCCAACGTGCGCAGCGCGCTGCTCTCGCCGCTCACCCGCTCGGCAAAGACCGAGACCTCGGCGGCGTGGCCGAAGAAGAACTCGGGGTGGCGCACAAAGGTAACGCCCAGCGGCAGGAAGACGAGCAGCGCCACGCCGCCGGCCAGCAGCAGCCCGCCGGTTGCCCCGCTCCAGGCAAAGCGGCGCGCGGCGGGGTCGCGCCAGAGCAGCCACGCCGTGTAGGCCAGCAGCACCAGCGGCGCCAGCCTGCCCGTGGGGTTCGAGTAGACGCTGAGCCCGAGCACCAGCCCGGCCCCGGCGTAGAGCAGCAGGGCGCGCCGCGGGCGCCGCTCCTGCGTGGCCGCCCAGTAGAGGCCGAAGAGCAGGCTGAAGATCACCGGCATCGTGATCACGCGGATGCCGAAGTGGCTAAAATGGATGTGCCAGTAGGAGATGGCCAGCGCCAGCGCGCCGCAGGTGGCAATCAGGCGCGACTCGCGCTTGAGCAGCGTGCGCAGCAGCAGATAGGTGGCGGCGACACCCGCCGTACCCCACAACGCCGACGCCAGGCGGAAGGACCAGACGCTCTCGCCAAAGAGCAGCAGCAGCGCCGCCTGAAAGTAGGTGAAGAGCACCTCGCGCCCACCGTTGGCAGGCAGAAAGAGCGGCCGGTTGCCCTCGAGCACCTGCACGGCGTCGATGGCGTTGTAGGCTTCGTCGAACTGGAAACCGGGCGGCGTGATGCCCAGTTGGTAGAAGCGCAGCGCCGCGCCCAGCAGCGTCACAAGCAGCAGCAACAGCCAGTCAGAACGCTGCCAGGGGGTGCCCGTGGCGCGGTTGGCGGCGGGCGCTGCTCCGGGAGCAGGGTCAACGCTTGGGTTGTCGCGGGCGGCGCTTGGGGTCGCGGGCAGAGAGGTCACGTCGGGCGTCCAGGTGGGCAGAGGCGGGCGAAATTGCGCGGCCGCAGCTCCGTCGCGTGGTCGAAGGGTGCGACCTCCATTGTAGCCGCGGTGGCGCGCCGCCCCGAAACCGCGTGCCCACAGCGGCAGTGCAGACGCCGGGCGCCGATTTGCGGAATTGCCCACCGCCGGGCGCAGCGGTACAATCACATGTACGACTTGCGCTCTATTCCCTGCCATCGCCTCCTCGCCGCACGCCCAGCAGGTGATTTACCCAAGGCAGAACGTTTGTGCCCGGTTGGTGTTGAACTCGGCCCCCGTGAGGAAGGCCGTTCCCTTACGCGTTGCTTCGGTCCCACTAGTTTGGGAGTCCACATGATGCGTCCCCCTTCGGCCCGCAATCGCCGGGCCCGAACCTTGCTGCTGCGCCTTGCTCTGTTCGCCCTGATCCTCTCACTCCTGCCGCTGCCGGCGCCCTTCAGCAGCCCGGCGCAGGCCGCCGCGCCGGCGCAGAGCGGTGAAACCGGCGTCGTGCGCCCCGGCGGCGCCACCCTCTACGACCTGCCCAACGGCGCCGTGCTGGCCACGCTCGAGCCGATCAGCTTCGTCACGCTCGTCGGCCGCACGAGCGACGGCGACTGGGTGGTGGTAAGCACCGACGACGGGCAGAATGGTTGGGTGGAGACAAGCAAGCTGATTGCCTATGGCGCCGACCAGCTGCCGGTGGTGCTCGACGAGAGCCCCACGCCCACGCCCGTGCCGCCCACAGCTACCCCTACTGCGACGCCGGCGCCGCCCACCGCCACGCCCACGGCCAAACCGCCCACGGCGACACCTACGCGCGCAGCTCCCACCCCCACTGCCGCCGCCACGCGCCGGGCCAGCTTGCCCACGCCGACGCCGGCCGCCGGCGCACCGGCGCTGCCCGCCCCCACCGACATCGTGGGCGTGGTCGGCGTCAGCGGCGCCACGCTCTTTGATGCGGCAGAGGGCGCCGAAGTCGGCCAACTGCCTGTGGGCGCAGCTGTGGCCCTGCTGGCCCGCACGCAGGCCGGCGACTGGCTGCAGGGGCGCACGCAGGCCGGCGCCATCGGCTGGCTGCGCGCCGAAGACGTGATCGCCTTCAACCTTGACAAACTGCCGGTTGGCAACGGCGAGGCGCCGGTCGGCGAGAGTGCAGCGCCGCCCGCCACGCCAGTTGTCAGCGATGATGCACCGGCCGAAGGTGCAGCTGAGCCGGCAGTGACGGAACCGGCAGCCACCGAGCAAGCCGCGGCCGAGACCGAACCCGCCGCACCCACGGCGACCCCGCGCCCGTCGAGCGCCCTCAACGCCGCCGCCGCCACAACCGCTGATGCTGCCACCGCTGATGCAGCCACAGACGCGAGCGCCGGCAGCGCCACAGGGACCAGCGCAGGGGACACCGACACGCCGCTCGCGCAGTCGGCCGCCGAGCAGCTACCTCGGCCTGCCCCCGTTGCCAACGGCCGCCCCACCGGGCGCGTGACCATGACCGGCTCGCGCCTCAACATCCGCTCGGGGCCGGGCACCCAGTACACGCTCGCCAGCAAGGCGCTGCCGCAGGATCTCTTTGTGTTGCTCGGCCGCACCGCAGCGGGCGACTGGCTGCAGGTGGAGCTGACCGCGGCCGAAGGGGGCGCCGGTTGGGTCAACGCCGACTTCATCGAGGCCAGCGTGCCGGTGAGCGAGCTGCCGGTGGTCGAGGCGACGAACGGCGTCACTGCGCCGGCCGCGCCGGATGCGAGCGCCGCTGAGCCAGCTGCAGCCGCCGCCGTGGCCCTCGCTGCCGTGGCCCCCGCTGCCGTGGCGGCCAGTGTTGGCCCTACCGGTCTCACGGGCAACCTCGTCTTCCAGGACGGGCGCAACAACATCTATCTGCTCAACTTCAACAGCGGCGAGCTGCGCTTCCTCACCAGCGGCTACGACCCCGCCATCAGCCCCAACGGCACGGTGGTGGCCTTTACCCGCGGCGGCGGCGCCGACAACGGCATCTACACCATCGGCATCGACGGCAGCAACGAGCGCAAGATCTGGGGCGAGGGCGAGATCCTGCGCTCGCCCAAGTGGAGCCCCGACGGCGAACGCATCGCCTTCACCCGCCTGATCGGCTCGTGGAAGTGCTACGACATCAAGTTTATCGGCTGCAAGACGCTCAAGCAGTTGATCGCCGAGTTCCCCTTCCTGATCATTCCCGAGGCGCGCCGCCGCTTCCTGAAAGACGCCGAGCGGCTCGAGTTCCCCAACTGGGGCATCTCGCGCATCGCGGCGCAGGGCGGCGACTTCCGCGACGTCGCCGCGCTCGATTCGGCCGTGGCGCCCGACTGGAACGCCGGCGGTATCGTCTACCAGACCACGGCGGGCATCGAAGTCACCGAAGACACGCCCACCGGCGACACGCGGGCAATCCTGCAGGAGGATTGGGACCACGACCCCGACTGGCAGCCCAACAGCGGCTACATGCTTTTCCAAAGCAAGGAGGGCTCGCACTGGGAGATCTGGCGCATGACGCCCGAAGGCACCGGCATCACTGCGCTCACCCGCCCCGAGACCACGCTGGTGGACCAGCTTCCCGCCAACGTTGCCCCGGCGTGGAGCTACGACGGCACGCAGGTGGTCTACCTGAGCAACCGGCGTGACGACGAGGACGCCGGCCCCTGGCGCCTGTGGGTGATGAACGCCGACGGCAGCAACAAGCGGCTGCTGCCCATCGACGTGGAGATCGACTACTCGTTCGCCAGCGAGCAGGTCGCCGACTGGGGCCCACCGGTGGAGTAGCGCAGCCGGAACGAGAAGAACCGAGACCGCCCGGCCGGACGAGAATTCGTCTGGCCGGTCTTCTGCTTTCTGTTCGCGTGGTGAGCGTGTGCACGCACGCGCCGGAGGTCGCACCAGCCTGTGCAGGCCGATCGCCGCGATCATGCGCTTGCCTGCGTGGCATTGGTGCGCGATAATACGTGCGAGCACCCATCTGCACAACAAGGGTGAGCGCAGCGCCGACCGCGCGTGCCCCCATCGCACCCTCGTCGCCAGAGGGCGTGCTGCCAAACTGAACCGCTGTCGCTGTTTGTTGTCCCATAACACGTCAGTCACACTGCACTGATCGACCCGCTGCCCACACCGGCCTCGGTCATGCTTCCGCAGGCCGCGTTGCTGAAGTCTGTATCCCCACAGTCCGTCACCCCACAGCTGTTCCCCACGCTTCTGTCGCTCAGCTCCCCCACTTTGGGCAGCCGCGATATCGCTTGATGTCGACCATTTGTACGCATTCGTCGTCCCGGCCGCTGCGGTGCGCCCTCCCGGGCATCCTCGCGCAGATGCCGCGCACGACGCAACCAGCGCAGCGGCTCGCCACCTGCGGCGCAACAGGGCTGGACGCCACCCGCGCGCCCGCCGCTTTCGCCGCGCGCACCAGGCCCAAGGTCGGCAACCAGCGCTGCTTTGACTGCATGCATCTCGCAAACAACAACCAGGAAAACCCCCTGATGCGCAACTCGCTCGCTTATGAAAGTTCAGTAGAAGCCGGCCGGCCCTTCGCCAAGGGCGCGGCTCGTCATCAGCAGCCAACCGCCGGCGAAGCACCGGCTCAGCCGCGCCGGCGCATCAGGCGGCCGGCCGGCGCCCTACCCGGCGTTGCCTCCCGCATCAGCAGTGGCGCAGGCGCACTCGTCGAGGATGCGAGCGTTCGGCATGACAACCGCGCGCTCTTCAACGTGCTCCACGACGGCCGGCGCACAACCCACGCGCGGGCATGGCGCGCCGCGCTCGAATCGACCTTCGATGTTGACGGCTTTTTTGCCTGGCTGGGCAGCGGCGCTGCAGCCGGCCAGTGGCCAAGCATCGACTCTGCAACCTGCAATATGTACATCTACACCGATCCCGCAACGCGCGAGCCAACCTGGATCACCTGGGAGCACAACGCTTCGTTCCAGCTCGGGCCCGACCTCTGCATCCCGCTGGACGAGCTGATCGGCGGCAAGAGCTGGCCACTTGTTCCCTATCTGCTCAACGACCCGGTCTACCTGGCCCGCTTCCTCAAGCGCACGGCGGGAGCGAGCGCCACTGCCGATGCGCACGCGCCGCTGGAAGAGCAGGTGCGCGCATATCTCGAGCAGATTGCCCCCGGCGTCGCCGCGCAGCTCAGCGCCGCAGAGTTCGCGGCCACCGTGGCTGGCGTCGCAGTGTACGTGAACTAGGAAGCACGCAGCGCGCGCATCCGCCGCGCGCCATGTGTAGAAGAAAAAGACGCCCAGCCGCAATCAACGCGGCCGGGCGTCTTCGGTTTTGTACTGCAAAGCGGAGCCGTGCGTCAGTCGGTGGCCGGGGCGTTGATCTCGGCGTCGTCGAGGATGGCATCCAGGTTCAGGTCGGCGACGTTGACCTGGGCGTAGATCGTGCGCGTGCCGGGGATCACGTTTTGCTTGAAGCCCAGCTTGGTGCAGACGCGGCGCATGCCCTCGTTCTCGGGCAGGATCTCGGCCACCACCCGCTCAATGCCCTCGTCCTGCGCGATCATCAGCAGCCGGCGCAGCATCTCGGTGCCCAGCCCGGTGCGCTGGTACTCGTCACCCACCAGCACCGAGAACTCGGCGTCGGTGGTGCCCTGCAGCTTGGTAAGCTGGCCCATGCCAACGATCTCGGGCCGGCCGTGCTCGCCCTTCTTCTCGGCCACCAGCGACATCTCGCGGTCGTAGTCGATGAAGGTGAGCGCCGCCAGCTGCTCGTGCGAGACCAGCTGCTGCGGCGAGACCGGATGGAAGTAGCGCAGGTAGATGCTGTAGGGCGAAAGCGTGCGGTTGAAGGCCACCATCTGCGGCTCGTCTTCGGGCCGAATGGGACGAATGATGGTGTCGGCGCCGGCGCTGGTGGTGAAGCCCGAACTGTACTGGGTAGGATAGGGGCGAATCGCCGGCTTGGGCAGGTCCGCCTCGCTCATGTCCGGGTCGTGGAGCAGGATGCGGGCGTCGAGCGCCACAATGCCGCTGGGCGACGCCAGCAGCGGGTTGATGTCGATCTCGCGAATCATCGGCTGCTCGACCACAAGCTGGCTGAAGCGCACCATCAGCCGCTCGAGCGCGTCCAGGTCCACCGGTTTGCGGCCGCGAATACCCTGCAGGGCGTGGTAGATCTTGGTGCCCTCCATCATGCGCCGCGCCAGCGTGGTGTTCAGCGGCGGCAGCGCCAGCGCGCGGTCGCGGTAGACCTCGACCAAGGTGCCGCCCGTGCCGAAGAGCAGCACAGGGCCGAACTGCGCGTCCGGGCTGCTGCCGATGATCAGCTCGTACCCTTCGAGCTTGATCATGGGCTGCACGGTAACGCCCAGGAAGTCCTCCTTGTGGTGCAGACGCTCGACGTTGGCGCGGATCGTCTCGAAGGCGGTGCGCACGGCCTCGGCGTCCTTCAGGTTCAGCTGCACGCCCTGGACTTCGGTCTTGTGCGTAATCGTCTCGGAGTTGAGCTTGACCACCACCGGGTAGCCGATGGCGTCGGCTGCGGCAACCGCATCGTCGGGCGTGGCCGCCAGCCGCGTCTCGACGGTGGGAATGCCGTAGGCGGCGAAGATCTGCTTCGATTCGAATTCGGTGAGCGTGGTGCGCCGCTTGCCGCGCACCTGCTCGATCAGGGCGCGCGCCTGGTCGCGGCGAATGGTCTCCGTCTCGGTGGCTTCGGGCAGTGACGGCGTCTCGTAGATCGACTTGAGGTTCGAGGCGTAGCGCCACATGTAGTTGAAGACGCGTGCCGCCGTGTCGGGGTGCGGGAAGGTGGGGATGCTGTTGCGGTTGAGGATCGAGACGCCCGCCGCCACGCTGGGGCCGCCCATCCACGAAGCCAGCACCGGCTTGCGGGTGAGCTTGGTGGCCGCCGCCGTCAGCTTTTCGGCCGTCTGCGTCGGGTCGGTCATATCCTGCGGCGTCAGAATCACGAGCAGGCCGTCGGAGTTCTTGTCGGCGGCTGCTACCTCGAGCGACTTGGCGTAGCGGTCGGCGCTGGCATCGCCCAGCACGTCGATGGGGTTGTTGTGGCTCCAGGCCGAGGGCAGGAACTCGTTGAGCTGCTGCATGGCCTCGTCGCCGATGTCGGTAAGCTTGCCGCCGCCCAGGATCAGGGCGTCGGTGGCGAGCACGCCGGGACCGCCGGCATTGGTGACGATGGTGAGGTTGGGGCCGTTGGCGCGCGGCTGCTTGCTCAGCACCTCGGCCATGTAGAAGATTTCGGCGATGCTGTTGACGCGCAACACACCCACGCGGTTGAAGGCGGCGTCGAGCACGTCGTCGCTGCCGGCCATCGAGCCGGTGTGCGAGGCGGCGGCCTTGGCGGCGGCCTCGGTGCGCCCGGCCTTGATCACGATGATCGGCTTGGTGAGCGCGACCTCGCGCGCCGCCGAAAGGAAGCGGCGGGCGTCGCCGATCGTCTCCATATACATCACAATCGCCTTGGTGCGCTGGTCTTCACCCAGGTAGTAGATCAAGTCGCCCCAGTCCACATCGAGCATCGAGCCGATCGAGACGAAGGCGCTGAAGCCCACCTTGTCCTGCAGGCTCCAGTCGAGCACCGAGGTGCAGAGCGCGCCGCTCTGGCTGATGAAGCCCACCGTGCCCGGCAGCGCCATGCCCTTGGCAAAGGTGGCGTTGATGCCGGTGAGCGGGCTCATGACGCCCAGACAGTTTGGCCCGATGATGCGCATCTTGGCATTGCGCGCCGTCTTCAGGATCTGCTCTTCGAGCTTACGCCCTTCTTCGCCGATCTCCTTGAAGCCGGCCGAAATGATGATGGCGCCCTTTACCCCCAGTTGCACGCACTCTTCGATCAACCCGGGCACGGTGGGCGCCGGCGTCACGATCACGGCCAGGTCCACCTGATCGGGCACATCGCTCACGGTTGGGTAGGAGCGGATGCCCATGACGTTGTTGCGCTTGGGGTTGACGGGGAAGACGGTGCCGCCGAAGGGGTTGCTGATCAGGTTCCAGAGCAGCGTACGGCCCACGCTGTCTTCTTTTTCGGTCGCGCCGATGACGGCGACGTTGCGCGGCGCAAAGATGGCGTCCAGCGGGTGACGGCGATAGGTTAGTTCGTTTTGCCCATCCATCGGGGTGCTCCTTTGAGTGTGAAGCGGGCAGATGCCCGTTGCGACAGACGATTGATTTGGGGTGGCGCCGGGTACGACGGGCGCAGGTGGGTAGAGGGGAAGCTGTTGCGTGGTGCGTACGTGCAGCCTATTCTAGCACAGGCCGTCACCGGCGTACCCGCCGCCCCCCGCGCACAGCGCCCAGGTGAAACCGCCGTGCGCACGGCAACTGCTCAACTGAAGGGCGCAAGGAAGCGCAAGGGCGCGATGAATGCGCTTGAACGCAGCCCTGATCGCGGCGTCGCTTTGCACTGCAGTGGCAGTTCCTTGCGCCCTTCAGTTGATCTGTTCCCTTGCGCCCTTGCGTCAATCAGTTGCTGTTTCATTGCTTGGGGGTAGTGAATCTGGAGAAGCTGCCGCGCGCCGCTGTGCTACAATAGAGGCGCAGCGCCCGCATGCAGCGCCTCACGCCACCCACCGCCCCGCCCACGCGCCATGACGGAACTACCCCACTCGCCCACCGACCGCAACCGCCTGCTGCGCTACAACCGCCGCGCCTGGGACGCCGCCTCGGAGCAGGGCAGCATCTGGACGGTGCCCGTTTCTCCTGCCGTGGTGGAGGCCGCGCGGCGCGGCGAATGGTCGATCGTGCTCACGCCCACCAAGCCCGTGCCGGCCGCATGGTTCCCGCCCCTGGCCGGGGCGCAGGTGCTCTGCCTGGCCGCAGGCGGCGGGCAGCAGGGGCCGGTGCTCGCCGCCGCCGGCGCACAGGTGACGGTGCTGGACCTATCGCCCGCCCAGCTTGCCGCCGACGCCGCCGTCGCCGAGCGCGACGGGCTCTCGCTGCGCACCATCCAGGGCGACATGGCCGACCTCTCGCCCTTCTCCGATGCCAGCTTCGACCTGATTGTGCACCCCTGCGCCAACCTCTTTGTGCCGGCAGTGCGCCCCGTCTGGCTCGAATGCGCACGCGTGCTCAAGCCCGGCGGCGTGCTGCTCGCCGGCTTTGTCAACCCCACCATGTACATCTTCGACCAGTTCGAGGCCGACGAGGGGCAGCTGCACGTCAGGTTCCCCCTCCCCTACTCCGACCTGGAGCACCTGGAGCCGGCCGAGCTGCAGCGGCTGCAGGAAGATGAGCAGCCGCTCGAGTGGAGCCACACGCTGGCCGACCAGATCGGCGGCCAAACCGAGGCCGGCCTGCTCATCACCGGCCTCTACGAAGACCGCTGGTCGGGCAATGTGCTCGACGGCTTTATGGACACCTTCATCGCCACGCGCGCCATCAAGCCGCTCGCCGGCTGAGGAGCGCAGGCGCAGATTTCTCCCTTACGGTACATTCCTAGAAAGAAGAGCCAAGTGAGCGACTGGACTTCGTACCTCAACGCGCGCGACGACGACGCCGTGCGCGAACTGCAGGAGCTGCTGCGCATTCCCAGCGTTTCGGCCCTGCCCGAACACGCCGACGACGTGCGCGCCGCCGGCCAGTGGGTGCTGCGCCGCATGCAGCAGGCCGGCATCGAGCATGTAGAGATGATGGAGACCGGCGGCCACCCGGTTGTCTATGGCGACTGGCTGCACGCGCCCGGCAAGCCCACCGTGATGATCTACGGCCACTTCGACGTGCAGCCGGTGGACCCCGTGAACCTCTGGGTGACGCCTCCCTTCGATCCGGCCATCCGCGACGGCCGCATCTATGCGCGTGGCGCAAATGACGACAAGGGCAACATGCTGCCCCCCATCCAGGCCGTCGAAGCGCTGCTGGCAACCGAGGGCGCGCTGCCCATCAACGTCAAGTTCTTCTTCGAAGGGCAGGAGGAGATCGGTAGCCCCACGCTGCCCACCTTCATCAGCGACAACCGCACCAAGTTCGCCTGCGACATGGTGATCAGCTCGGACGGCGGCCAGTGGAGCGAGACCGAGCCGGCGCTGCTGATCGGCCTGCGCGGCCTCTGCGCGGTCCAGATCGACGTCACCGGCCCCTCGCACGACCTGCACTCGGGCGGGGCCGGCGGCTCGATCCAGAACCCCATCCACGCCCTCGTCGCCCTGCTGAACACGTTGCACGCGCCCGACGGCACGATCCTCGTCGAGGGCTTCCTCGACAGCGTGCGCCCGCTCTCGGAGCAGGACCGCGCCTACCTGGCCGAGATCCCCTACGACGAGGAGGCCTACAAGCAGCGGCTGGGCGTGAGCGAGGTCTTCGGCGAACCCGGCTTCAGCTCCTACGAGCGCATCACGGCGCGCCCTACCATCGAGCTCAACGGCATCTGGGGCGGCTTTTCGGGCGCCGGCACCAAGACGGTGATCCCCAGCACCGCCCACGCCAAGATCACCTGCCGCCTGGTGGCCGACCAGGACCCGAACGCCATGCTCGAGCTGCTGCAGGCGCACATCGAGAAGCACACACCGCCGGGCGTCTCGATCCACCTCGACCTGAGCGAGAGTTCGGCGCAGCCCTACCTGATGCCGGCCGACCACCCGGGCAACGACGCGGCGCGCGACGTGCTGCGCGAGCTCTACGGCCGCGAGCCCTACTACGCGCGCTCGGGCGGCTCCATCCCTGTCTGTACGCTCTTCAAGAACTCGCTCGACGTCTACACCGTCAACTTTGCCTTCGCGCTGAACGACGAGCTGCAGCACTCGCCCAACGAGTTCTTCCGCCTCGAGAACTTTCATCGCGGCCGCCACGCCTATGTCAAGTTCCTCAAGCGCCTGGCGCAGATCTGACCATGGCAATGGCATTCGACCGCGAGGCAATCCTCGCCATGCTGCGCGAGGGGATCGGCAAGCCCTTTGCCATCAACCCTTCGCCCGTGGGCCGCTGGCTGGATGGCACGCTGGAAGAGTTGCATGGCGACGGCGCCACCGTTTCGTATCTGGTGCGCGACGAGATGTGCAACCCGTCCGGCGTGCTGCACGGCGGCATCGCCGCAACCATGCTCGACGACCTGACGGGCGCCACGGTGATCGTGCTCACCGGCCGCTACTTCGCCTCGGTGGACCTGCACATCGACTACCTGGCCCCCGCCCGCGCCGGCGACCGCGTCTACGCCCGCTCGACGCTGGTGCGCCAGGGCAAACGGCTGGTCCACGTCGAAGGCGCCCTGCGCCACGCCGGCGGCGAGATCATCGCCAAGTGTACGGGTAACTTGATTGTGGTGGGGGAGTAGAAGGCAATCGCTGCTCGACAACAGACCGCCCCGACCGTATGCACTCGGCCGGGGCGGTTTTGCGTTTGCAGGGACGCGGGCAGAGCCGCCTCTACCGCTCCACCCAATCCCAGGTGCCGCCGGAGAGCAGGTCGCGCACGTTTTCCGAGGCCAGGAACTCCTGCGGAAAGCCGAGGCGGGGCGGGGCGATCTTGTTCAGCCGCTCCATCTCTTCGGGCGCCAGCCGCAGCTTGAGCGCGCCGAGCGTGTCCGCAATCTGCGCCTGGGTGCGCGCACCCAGAATCGGGATCATCACGCCGGGCTGGGCGCGCACCCACGCCGTGGCCACCTGCGCCGCCGTGGCGCCGAGCTCGTCCGCCAGGTCGGCCACTACCTGCGCCCGCTCCAGGTTGGCGGGCACCACGTCGCCCCAGCGCTGGGCGCGCCCCGTGTAACTCGCGCCGTCGCTGCTGCCGGCGGCGGGCGCGGCCGCACGCCGGTTGTACTTGCCGCTCAGCAGCCCCGCCTCGAGCGAACCCCACGCCGTCATCGCCATGCCAAAGGCCCGCGCCATGGGAAAGAGGTCGCGCTCGGCGCTGCGGTCGAGCAGGCTGTAGGAGGCCTGCAGCGCGACAAAGGGCGACCAGCCGCGCAGTTCGGCCAGCGTGTTGGCCTGGGCGGCAATCCACGCCGGCGAATCCGAAATGCCCACGTGCAGCACCTTGCCGGCGCGCACCAGGTCATCCAGCCCGCGCATCACCTCGTCGACGGGCACGGTGAAGTCCCAGGCGTGCACCCAAAAGAGGTCGACTGCGTCGGTGTTGAGCCGTTTGAGGCTGGCCTCGAGCGAGCGCACCATGTTCTTGCGGTGATTGCCGCTGAAGTTGGGGTCGCCGCGCCGATCGTAGAGCGAGTACTTGGTGGCGATCACGAAGTGGTCGCGATCGCTCGCCACCAGTTCGCCCACAATCTCCTCGGCCGAGCCCTCGGTGTAGCGGTTGGCAGTGTCGATAAAGTTGCCGCCGGCGTCGGCAAAGGCATGGAAGATGCGGCGGCACTCCTCCTTGGGCGCACCCCAGCCCCATTCATCGCCGAAGGTCATCGTCCCCAGCGCAACTTCCGAGACGCGCAGGCCGCTGCGGCCCAACAGTCTGTAACGCATTGCCCTCCCCCGTGCCCTCCCCATGCGCAAGGCGCGCCCTTCATGCTCAAGGGCCGAGCGCTGCGAGCGTGCTGCGCCCAAGCGGCCCGGCCCCTGCATTCAGACTTTGCTTGCGCCCAAGCGCTGTGAGTGCGCTTCCAGATCGTGCTGAGAACCCACCATTCGAGCTACCAGGCCAGGCGGATGGCGAGCGGCGGCAGCGGCCCCGTGCTCTCCAGCACCAGGCGCACAACGTCGCCGGGATTGCGCCGAATGTTGAGCGGGCGGCGGCCGCTGCGCGCCAGGTCACTCAGGCGCACGCGTGCGCGGGGCTGCGCCAGATCGCCGACATAGAGCAGCAGCACGCCTTCGAGCGGCGGCGCACCGATGCGAGCGGTGGCAGCGCTCTCGAGCAGCAGGGCGAGGAAGGTTGTCTGGTGCGGCAGCGCAGCCGAGCCATCGGCCGCCGAATCGAAGAGCACACGCGTGCCGCCATCCGGCGCACCGCTGAAGAGCAGCGCGCTGCCGCTCGAGGGCGGCGCCGGCGCGTCCTCAAACGCGGCACTCAGGCGGTGGGTCATGGGCTGGTCGCCGCGCCCTCGGAAGGAGCGGGCAGCGCGCCCGCGCTGGAAGAGAACGCCCGGCGCGTTGAGGTCCACCAGCATCGGCGCCGCCGCCATCGCCATCTTCGGCGCGCCGCCGGTAAGGAAGCGGTCGCTCCAGCCGGCGGGCAGCGCGTTGGCCACGGCCACCTGCTGCGTCACCGGTTTGCCGGCTTCGCGCCGTGTTGCCACAAAGCCCACGGCCGACGACGCCAACCCGTAGCGCAGAGACTCTGCACGCAGCAGCTGCTCGAGCGCGGCTGCCGTCTGCGCGGCCTGGGTTTCGGCGTAGATTGACGCGCGCCCTTTTGGGGCAAGCGCCGCCTGCGCCGGGTCGTAACCCATGCGCTGCAGCGCCTCGGCAACTTCGGCGGCTTCGAACCTGCCTGTGCTGAGCGCCTCCAGCGCGTTGATGCGCCGGGCGCCGAAGAGTGCCTTGAGCGCCGGGCCGAAGCTCGCCACATCCAGCGCTTCGGCGTGCGCTGCGGCTTGCACGCCCTGCTGCGTCACCAGGCGCGCCTGCAGCAGGGCGCCGGCGGCGGGCACGCGTGCAGCAATCCAGCGGCGCCGACCGGCGGGCAGATCGCCCACATCGAGCGCCGCACCGTCGGATGAGCGTGCGGCCTCGGCCAGGCTGCCCAGCGCCTGCTGCCGATTGAGGAGCAGCGCGGCGCCCACCAGCACCGGTGCGGCGAACTCGGCCAGGATGGTGTCCAGCGCGGTGCTGATGTCGGTTGCCTCGGGGCTGCTGGTGAGGAAGTGCGCGCTGCCGCCGCCGCGGTCGGCCAGTTCGGTGGCCAGCCAGGCGTTGGGAGCGGCGTCGATGCAGAGCACGCTGATGCGGCGGCGCAGCTCCGGCTCCATGCAGGCTTCAACGTCGGCCAGGCGCAGAATGCGGCCCGCGTCGGTCACCTCGGCATCGGTAATGACGAGCAGGTGGCGCGAACGTGCCCCTTCGGCCGATCCATCCCCTGCGCGGTCCAGCTGCAGCGCCTGCTCCAACGCCACCCCCAACTGCGTGCCGCCGTTGTCGTGCTGCGCCTTGAACCAGCGCACCGCTGACTCCACCGTCTGCACCTCGGCCGCCGCAGCTTCGGCGCGGAACCAGTGCGTGTTGTCGTGGAAGACCCCCAGCGCAAATTGATCGTGCGGCTTCAGGTCGCGCAGGAAACGTTCTACTGCCCAGTCCGCCGCCTCCCACTTTGGCCCCATCATCGAGCCCGAGTGGTCGACCAGCAGCACCACCTCACGCGTCACACCCTGCTGCGCTGGCTGCGGCTGCTGCGGCGCCATCACCTCCGCCAGCAGATAGAGCTCGCCGCCGGCATCGTCGCCCTCCTGGTGCGTCCACAGGCGCAGCGCGGGCGTGGTGCTTGCGGCCGCGGCAAAGTGCAGCAGCAGGTCGCGATCGGGCAGAACATCGCCGGCGGCCAGCCGCACACGCAGCGCGCCGCCCTCGCCGGCTGCTTCCAGCGCCAGGGCGTGGGTGGAGCTGCGCACGGTGACCGCGCCGCGCACCACCACGTCGAGCGCGGCGCGGTGGCCGGGGTCGCGCAGAATGGCATAGGGCGCAGCGTTGCCGGCGGGCGTGTTGCGGTCGTCCTCGCGCACAAAGCGCGGCGCCGTAGTCAGCGGCAGGCGCAGCACGTATTCGGCGCCGTCGTGCTGAGCCAGCTGCACAAAGCGGGTGATAACGGTAATCGGTTCGCCGGCCTTCAGCCCGCTGAGCTGCAGTGTGAAGACGTCGGGCGCCTCGCGCGTGGCCAGCGCCGCCTGCCGCCCTTCGGCGCTCGCCTCGGCATAAGCGGCCTGGGCATCGGCACGCGCCAGCAACTCGGCCACAATCTCCACATCGCCAAAGCGTACGCTTACGCCCTGCACGGCGGCATCGCCCGGCAGCGGAAAGCGGTAGCGCGCTTCCAGCACCGCCGTAGCCAGCGCCGGCGCAAGCTCGCCGCCAAAGCCGAATTCCTGCTCCACCGTCAGCGCCGCCAGCGGGCCGGTAACCTGCCCGCGCAGCAGTGTGCGCCGCAGCGGCACAAAGCGCGCGCCGATGCCGCCCTTCCCTTCTGCCGGCCCAACCACCTCGATCAGCGGGTGGCCGGCCGGCGCAGCGTTATCGAAGAGTGTGCGATTCAACATTGGTTTCGTCCCTTTCAACGCGGGCGCCGGCCCACAAGCGCTCTTCGCTCGGGCCGGCTGCCGGGCTGCGCGCGTGCGGCGCCGCGCCCGGCCCTTGCTCTCCACGGTTCAGAATTCTAGCACGGTGCGCAATCGCACATGCGACCGCAACGCGCCGTTCTCTCTACTACGCTGTGCGAGCGCAATCGGCGCGCAACGCTTCTTGCTGTGGCGCGGCGCTCCCTGCTCTGGCGCAGGGGCTACCCTGCCGCGCTGCCAACTTGCCAACGCGCCTTGCGCTGGGCATACTGCATGCGCCTACTACTTGTTCCGAACCAACCCCGCCATGCGCGACAAAATGTGCCGCGTGCCACGGAATCTGCCATGAACGACGACAAGGGCGCGCCCCGCATCCTGGTTGTGGAGGACGAGCCGGCGCTGGTCGAAACACTCGAATACACGCTCACACGCCAGGGCTACGACGTCAGTATCGCCACCGACGGCCTGCTCGCGCTCGAGACGGCGCGCCGCATCCACCCCGACCTGATCGTGCTCGACCTGCAGCTGCCGCGCATGGACGGCTACGAAGTCTGCCGCGTGCTGCGCCAGGAGATGAGCATGCCGATCCTCATGCTCACCGCCCGCACCGACGAAGTGGACAAGATCGTGGGGCTGGAAGTGGGCGCCGACGACTACATGACCAAGCCCTTCAGCATGCGCGAGCTGACGGCGCGTGTGAAGGCGCTATTGCGGCGTGTGCGCATGGTGCGCGAGGAGCTGGCCCAGAGCGGCGCAACCCTGCCCCAGGCCGACTTTGCCAGCGAGCAGATGCGCTTCGAGAACCTGGTGATCGACCTGAGCCGGCGCGAGGTGCGCCTGGACGGTACGCCCGTACACATGAAGCCCAAGGAGTTCGACCTGCTTGCCTTTCTTGCCCGCAACCGGGGCATCGTGCTCAGCCGCGACCTCGCGCTGGATCGAGTATGGGGCTGGGAATACGACGGCGGCAGCCGCACCGTCGATGTCCACGTGCGCTGGCTGCGCGAGAAGATCGAGCGCGACCCGTCGAACCCCACGCGCATTGTTACCGTGCGCGGCATCGGTTACCGCTTCGAAGCGTAGCCGACTGCGCGTCGCCTGCTGCTGCATCCCCTCCCTGCACCCGGAAGCGAGTCGACGTGGAATCGAGCCTTACACCCACAAGCGAAACCGCCGCACCGCCCGCTGCCGGCTCTTCCAGCTTGCGGGCGCGCGCCCAGGAGCTGCGCCGGCGCGCCTACCGCAGCGCACGCCTGCGCACATCGCTCATCTACGCCGCCGTCATCCTGCTGCTGGCGGCACTGCTCACGGCCGCGCTGCTGCTGCTTGTGCGCGCGGCGCAGACCCACGCCGTCGAACAGATGATGCGCGCCGAAGCGGGGTTCACCGCCGGCAATCCCGACCTGGTGAGCGCCTGGCTTGCCGGGTCGGCAGAGCTCGACGCGCTGCTCGAACGTTGGGGCAGCGCCAGCGATGGGCGGCTGACTGCCATCGGCCCCGACGGCGTCGCAATCGCCGATTCGGAGAGCGTCGGCGCCGTCGCGCCCGGCGCAATCGCCGCCGAGGTGCGCCAGGCGCTGCAGAGCGGCTATGGCCGCGCCGTGCGCCGCGTGGGCGCCGAGGGCGTGCAGACGCTCTTCCTGGCGCTGCCGGTTGCTGCGCCGGACGGAGAGACGCTGGGCGTGCTGCGCTGGGCGGCGCCCGTGCGCGAGGTGGCGGGCGTCACCGCCAACCTTGCCCGCCAGATCGCCCTGCTCGTCATGGGCAGCGGGCTGCTGCTGGCCGGATTGGTGGTTTGGGTGCGCGAACGCAACGCCGCCGTCGTTAACCGGCTGACCAACAAGATGGAGAGCGCGCTCGTCAACGACTTCGAGGGCCACGTGCTGACGGCGCGCGACGACGAGATCGGCCAACTGACGCGCGCCACCAACCGGCTGATCGACAAGTACCGCAAGGCCACCAAACGTCGCTCGCGCGAAAAGGACCGCCTCAACACGCTGCTCATGCACATGTCGAGCGGCGCGCTCATGCTCAACGACACGGGGCGCGTGCGGCTGATCAACCCCGCTGCCGCCGCCCTGCTGCGCACCACGCAAGAGCAGGCGCTGCGCCAATCGTTTGTGCAGGTGGTTTGGGACCACCGCATCGCCGAAGTCTGGCAGCGCTCTGTGCGCAGCGGCAGCGAGGAGAACGAGTCGATCGAACTGGGGCCGGATCGCTTTGTACGCGTCACCGCCACCCCCTTCATGGGCGGCAGCGACAGCGGCTACCTTGTGATCATGCAGGACCTCACCTCGCAGCGCCGGCTCGAGAAGATCCGGCGCGACTTTGTCAGCAACGTCTCGCACGAACTGCGCACGCCGCTCGCCTCGATGGGCGCGCTGGTGGACACGCTACGCGACGGCGCGCTGGAGGACCCGCCCGCCGCGCACCGTTTCCTCGAGCGCATGGAGATCGAAGTCGACAAGATGACGCAGATGGTGCAGGAGCTGCTCGAGCTCTCGCGCATCGAATCGGGCCAGCAGCCGCTGCGTCTGAACCCGGTCGCCGTCAGCCACTTTGTGCAGCCGGCGCTCGACAGGCTGGCCACGCAGGCCGAACGCGCCGGTGTGCGCCTGCAGAGCGACTTCTCTGCGCCCACGCCGCGCGTGATCGCCGACGTCGAGCGCATGCAGCAGGTGGTGATCAACCTGGTGCACAACGCCATCAAGTTCACACCCAAGGGCGGCGAGATTCTCGTCACCGCCTTTGCCACCCCGGGCGAGAGAGCCAGCGCCACCGTGAGCGTGCGCGATACCGGCATCGGCATCCCCGACGCCGACCAGCCGCGCATCTTCGAGCGCTTCTACAAGACCGACCGCTCGCGCTCCAGCGGCGGCACGGGGCTGGGACTGGCCATCGCCAAACACACGGTGCAGGCGCACGGCGGCCGCATCTGGGTAGAGAGCCGCGACGGCGAGGGCAGCACCTTCTCCTTCACGCTCCCCGCCGACGACAGCGCGCCGATCGCCGCTTTCCTTGCGCCCGCAGTCGGCGCGCCGCAGGAGTAACCCTCACGTTCCCACGACACACGTACCGACGGCGCTCTACATGGGCGCCGTTTTGTTTCGCCCCGAACGCCAGCCATTAACATGCTGTTAATCAACTCTTGACGATCTGTTAGCAGGTTGCGCGAAGCCCGTTAACGACTGGGACGCATCGTGGAGCGGAAGGAATCGCTGATCAACAACCAACCCCTACGGAGAACTTCATGCGCCGTCTGCTGTTCCTGAGCCTGACCGTTGTGCTTGCATTTGCCCTCGCGGCCTGTAGCGGTGGCAGCAACACTGCAACCAACACCGCCGCCGAGACTGCCGATACATCCACCGATACGTCCACCGAAGCTGCCGCCGAAAGCACCACCCTCCTGAATGCCGACGGCACGCTGGCCGAGGTCAACCCACTGGAAGTCAGCGGCGACATCGTTACCGCCGGCAGCAGCACTGTCTTCCCGCTGAGCGAAGCAGTGACCGAACTCTTTATTGACGAAGGGTACGGCGGGCAGATTACAATTGACAGCATCGGCACCGGCGCCGGCTTCGAGCGCTTCTGCGTTGCCGGCGAGACCGACATCTCGAACGCCAGCCGCGCGATCAAGGAGAGCGAAACCGAGAGTTGCACCGCCATCGGCCGCACGCCGCTCGAGTTCCGCGTCGGCACCGATGCCCTGGCGATTGTCGTCCACCCCGACAATGACTGGATCCCCGCCGAAGGGCTGACGATTGCGCAGTTGGCCACCATCTTCAGCGACCAAGCCACCAACTGGAGCGACATCGACCCCAACTGGCCCAACGAGCCGATCCAGCGCTTCAGCCCCGGCACCGACAGCGGCACCTACGACTACTTTGTGGAAGCCGTGATGGACGCCACCTTTGCCGAACCAGAAGGCGCCGGCGAGGAAGCCCTGCTGCGCGCCGAAGGCTTGCAGCTTTCGGAAGATGACAACGTGCTGGTGCAGGGCGTTAGCGGCAACGTCAACGCCATCGGCTACTTCGGTTTTGCCTACTATGAAGAGAATCAGGATGTGCTGCGCGACGTGGCTGTAGAGGGCGTGAGCCCCGAAGTCGCCACCGTCAACGACGGCAGCTATCCGCTCTCGCGCCCGCTCTTCATCTACTCGGATGCGACGATTCTGCAGGAGAAGCCGCAGGTGGCCGCCTTCGTCAGCTTCTACCTGGCACGCGTCAACGAAGTCGTCCGCCGTGTCGGCTACTTCGAGGCGCCCGCAGAGACGATCGCCGCCGGCCAGGAAACACTCGCCGCCGCACTGGCCCAGTAAGCGGCGCCGGAAGTTTGACAAGTGCGCGAGTCACAAGTACGCGAGTCACTGAGGGGGCCGGTGCTCCCTCAGTGACTCTGCACGTGTAGCGGCAGTCTCCACCGCACGCAAGGGAGTCCATGTGGCAACCGAATTGAGTCAACCAACCCCCCAGGGAATCCGGCAAGAAGCCGCAGCGGCGCTCAAGCCGGGCGCACCGGTGGCACGCAAAGAGGACCAGGTGAGCCTGGGCGGTTCGGGCCAGAGCGACCTGAAGAAGAAGCGGCGTGTCGGCGAGTCCATCATCCAGGCGCTGCTGCTGCTCTGCGGCATGATCTCGGTCTTTACGACGCTTGGCATCATTTTGGTGCTCGGCTTCCAGTCGTTCCGCTTCTTTCGGCTGGACGAAGTGACGCTGGTGGAGTTCTTCACCAACACCATCTGGCAGCCGCGCATCAACGAGTTCGGCGTGCTGCCGCTGCTCAATGCCACGCTGCTCACTTCGGCGATCGCCATGCTGGTTGCCCTGCCGTTGGGGCTGATGTCGGCCATCTATCTCAGCGAGTACGCCTCACTGCGCACGCGCAACACGCTCAAGCCCGTGCTCGAGATTCTGGCCGGCGTGCCGACTGTGGTCTACGGCTTCTTTGCGCTCACCTTTATGACACCGCTGCTGCGCCGCATCTTTGGCGCCGACGTGGTGGAGATCTACAACACGCTCTCGGCGGGCCTGGTGATCGGCATCCTGATTGTGCCGCTGGTGGCAAGCATGAGCGAGGACGCCCTGCGCGCCGTGCCCAACACGCTGCGCGAGGCCTCGTATGGGCTGGGCGCCACCCGCTTCGAGACGGCGCTGCGCGTGGTTGTGCCCGCTGCACTCTCGGGCATCTCGGCGGCCTTTATCGTCGCCATGTCGCGCGCCGTGGGCGAAACGATGGTGGTGGCGATTGCCGCCGGCGCCGGCCCAAACCTGACGCTGAACCCCTTTGTCGGCGCCGAGACCCTCACCGGCCACATTGCCCGCATCAGCGGCGGCGACCTCAGTTACGATTCGATCGATTACGAAAGCATCTTTTCGCTCGCGCTTGTGCTCTTTGTCATGACCCTCTTCCTGAATGTCGTCAGCCGGCGTATCATGCGCCGCTTCCGTCAGGAGTACCAGTAGACTATGGCCCCCTCCACCAGCGCCGCGCGCGCCTTGGGCATGCCCGAAGGCCCCGAAGCGGTTGAGCAGGTTGCCCGCCGCCGGCGCCGCGGCCGGCTTTGGCTTGCCCTCTTCCAGGGCGCCCTCTTGATTGCAATCCTGGCCCTGATCGCACTGCTCTTCAACATCTTCAACGGCATCTATGGCCTGGCCGCGGTCGAGAATGTGGTCAACCCTGCGGACCTGGTCGCGCGCGCCGTCGAGCAGCGGATGGTGGCGCTGCCCGCCACCACCACCAGCGAGGACGACGAAGCGATTGCCGCCGGCGTGGCCGCCGACCCCAACGCCGTGGGGTTGCTTGGCTTTCACTACTACCAGGAGCACAGCGATACGCTGAAGCTCGTCGACATCGAGGGTGTGACCCCCAGCGCCGAGACGGTGGAGAGCGGCGCATACCCGCTCTCGCGCCCGCTCTACCTTTACGTCAGCCGGCGGGCGCTGAAGCAGAACCCCGCCGTGGCCAACTTCGTCTACACCTACCTCGACAGCGCCGCCACTCTGGTCGAGGAAGAGGGCTATTTTGCGCTCGACGCGGCGAGCTTGCAGGAGCAGGTTGACGCGCTGCTGGCGCTCAACGAGGAGGCGGCGACGCAGGCCACGGCAGGCGACGTGCGCATGGCCGGCAGCTCCACGCTCTACCCGCTCACTGCGCGCGTGGTCGAGCTCTTCACCGCAGCGGGCTTCACCGGCACGGCCGAAATGGAGAGCGGCGGCACGCGTACGGGCATCGTCGCCCTCTGCACCGACCAGGACGTGGAGATTGCCGCCGCCAGCCGCGCGCTCACGGCGCAGGAGATCGCCGCCTGCGAGGAGATGGGCGTGACGCCGATCGCCTTCCGCGTCGGCTCGGACGCGATCGCCGTCGTCGCCGGCGCCGAAAATGACTTCCTCACCAATCTGACACTGGCCGAGGTGCAGACCACCTTCGGCAGCGCCACCAGCTGGGATGAGGTCAACAGCAGCTACCCTGCCGAAGCAGTGATGCGCTACATGCCCGGCCTTGAAAGCGGCACGCTCGACTTCTTCACCAGCAGCGTCTTCGACCTGCGGCTCTCTGATCTGAGTAACGAGGAGCTGATCGCAATCCTCGACGAGTGGCTCTCGGTCGGTGTGATGCGCCGCTACGCGAGCGAAGAGCCGATGGCCGAGCGCTCAACCGACAACCTGCTGGCGCTGGTGGAAGAGCGTGTGGTGCAGCCGACCGTCGTTGCAAGCTGGAACTTCTCGCAGAGCCTCTTCAACCGCGACGCGATTGAGGCTGAAGTGCTGGAGAGCCACCCCAACGCCACGCTGCAGTGGTGGCAGTGGCTCAATCGCGCCTTCCTCGGCGCCACGCAATCCAGCGTGCCCGAACAGGCGGGCGTGCGCACTGCGATCCTCGGCTCGCTCTGGGTCATCTTCCTCACCATGTTGATCGCCGTGCCGATTGGCATCGGTTCGGCCATCTACCTCGAGGAGTACGCCGGCCACTCCCGCCTCCACCAGATCATCCAAACCAACATCGATAACCTGGCCGGCGTGCCGTCGATCATTTACGGCATCCTCGGCCTCACCGTCTTTGTGCGCGTGATGGAGCCGATTACCAGCGGCGCTGCATTTAGCGTGGGCGACGACGCCACGGCCAACGGGCGCACCATCCTCTCGGCCGCGCTGACGCTGGCGCTGCTGGTGCTGCCCGTGGTGATCATCAACGCCCAGGAGGCGATCCGCGCCGTGCCCAAGAGCCTGCGCGAGGCGGGCTTTGGCCTGGGCGCGACCAAGTGGCAGGTGACCTGGACGCACGTGCTGAGCAACGCACTGCCCGGCATCTTCACCGGCACAATCCTGGCCATGTCGCGCGCGCTGGGCGAAACCGCGCCGCTGATCGTCGTCGGCGCCTCCACCTATATCACCACCGACCCAACCGGCCCATTCTCCAAGTTCACCGTGCTGCCCATGCAGATTTACCAGTGGACGAGCCGGCCGCAGGACGAGTTCAGGCACATTGCGGCCGCGGCCAGCGTGGTGCTGATCGTGCTGCTGCTGCTGCTCAACGGCACGGCAATCTGGCTGCGCAATCGTTACGGCAAAAAGCTGTAGGAGTTGATTCGAATGGCATCGCATACCGATTTTCCCCCCGCCCCGCTCTCCGGCCAGCAGAGCCGCATGACTGTGGCCGTGGGCGACAGCGCACAGCGCACGCAGCACAACCCGCTGGCAATCGAAGCGCGCAAGATGAACGTCTACTACGGGAGCTTCCACGCCGTGCGCGACATCGATCTCTCGGTCGAGCAGCGCAAGATCACGGCGCTGATTGGCCCCTCGGGCTGCGGCAAGAGCACCGTGCTGCGCGCCTTCAACCGCATGAACGACCTGGTGCCCTCGGCACGCGTCGAAGGGAAGATCCTCTTCAACGGCGCCAACATCTATGCCCGGGATGTGGACCCGGTGGAGGTGCGCCGGCGCATCGGCATGGTCTTCCAGAAAGCGAACCCCTTCCCCAAGTCGATCTATGAGAACGTCTCATGGGGCGCGAAGATCAACGGCTTCAGGGGCGATATGGACGCGCTCGTCGAGCAGTCGCTGCGCGGCGCCGCACTCTGGGACGAAGTGAAAGACAAGCTCAAGCAGAGCGCGTACGGCCTCTCGGGCGGCCAGCAGCAGCGCCTCTGCATCGCGCGCGCGATCGCCACCAAGCCCGAGATCATCCTCATGGACGAGCCCTGCTCGGCGCTCGACCCCATCGCCACGCTCGCGATCGAGGACCTGATGAAGGACATGGTCAAGGAGTACACGATCATGATCGTGACGCACAACATGCAGCAGGCGGCGCGCGTTTCGGACTACACCGCCTTCTTCATGGTCGACCCCAAGCGCACGGGCCACCTGGTGGAGTACGGCCCCACACGCCAGCTCTTTACGAACCCGAAGGAGAAGCGCACCGAGGACTACATTACGGGGCGCTTTGGCTGAGCGAGGTTGCTGTCCGGCCCACGGCCCGAAGCGCCGACAGCGGCCGGCCGTTTGACGCGCTGCGGCCGCTATGTGATGATGCGGCAGAGAACCGCCTGCCAAACGCCACGCTTCCAGGGCGCCCGCTCTCCACAGGCCCCGGCGCGGCATGCTGGCCGCGCCGGGGCCGCACTCCCTACATCGAAACATCGCCTGCCGCATGGCTGCAGGCGCAAGGAGGTTGACCTATGCCCCGAGGCTATTTCCAGCAAGAACTGCAGCAGCTGCGCGACGACATGCTGATCATGGCGAGCATGGTCTACCAACAGATGACCGACAGCGTCGCCACGCTGCAAAGCTGCGACGTAGACAACGCCCGCCGCATCATCCAGCAGGACGCCGAAATCAACCGCAGGCGCTTCACGCTCGAGGATGACACGCTGACGATCATCGCCACGCAGGCGCCCATGGCCGGCGACATGCGCTTTCTGGCCGGCGTGCTCGAAATCATCTCCGAGCTCGAGCGCATCGGCGACTACGCCAAGGGCATTGCGCGCATTACGCTGATGCTGGGGCGCGACTCGGGCGTCACCATGCCGATGACGCTGGTCGAAATGTCGTCGGTGGCGCTGCACATGCTGCGCGACGCCGTCAACGCCTTTGTCAGCGCCGACGCCGAAGCGGCGCGCCTGATCCCGCACCAGGATGACCTGGTCGACCGGCTCTACAACCAGATCAACGTCGACCTTGTGCGCGCGGTGATGGAAGAGCCGGCCAAGATGGCGCGCGTCAACCTCTACAGCTGGGCGGCGCACAACATCGAGCGCACCGCCGACCGGGCGACGAACATCTGCGAACGCACGATCTACATGGTCACGGGCGAGATGCGCGAGATGGACGACGTGGAGCAGGAGTTTAGCGGCGTCAGTTGAGCGCGCTGAGAAGCAGAGGGCGAGGGCGGGCGCCTGTGTGGCGCCCGCCCTTTCTTGCAACGGTGACTACGATATTTAGCCTGCAAGCTACGAAGCGGAGCCACAATGCAGATTGGCGTCGTCTACCCCCAAACCGAGTATCCAAGTGATGTGGGCGCCGTACGCGCCTTCGCCTTTGCGGCGCGCGACCTGGGCTTCAAACACATCCTCGCCTATGACCACGTGCTGGGCGCAAACCCCGAACGCCCCGGCGGCTGGAGCGGCCCCTATACGCACCGCGACCCCTTCCACGAACCCCTTGTGCTCTTCTCCTACCTGGCGGCGCTGCTCGAGGAGATGGAGTTCGTCACCGGCGTGCTGGTGCTGCCGCAGCGGCAGACGGCGCTGGTGGCCAAACAGGCCGCCACGCTCGACTGGCTGAGCAGCGGCCGGCTGCGGCTGGGCGTGGGCATTGGCTGGAACGCACCCGAATACGAGGGCATGGGCGCCGACTTTGCCACGCGCGGCCGTCGCAGCGAGGAGCAAGTGGAGCTGCTGCGCCGGCTCTGGCGCGACGAGTTGGTGCGCTTCCGCGGCGACTTCCACACCTTGCCCGACGTGGGGCTGAACCCGCTGCCCCGCCGCCGCACCCTCCCGCTCTGGTTTGGCGGCCACGCCCCCGCTGTGCTGGCGCGCATTGCCCGCTGGGGCGATGGCTGGCTGCCCAACTACCGCACCGCCGCCGAGGCGCAGCCCTCGCTCGACGTCCTGGAGCAGGCGCTGGCGGCAGCCGGCCGCACGCGCGCCGAAATCGGCATCGAGCCGCGCCTGCTCTACGGCGAGGGCCGCCCCGAAGTCTGGGCGCCGATCATGGAGGGCTGGCACGTCGCCGGCGCCACACACCTCACGCTCAACACCATGCGCTCGGGGCTGCAGGGCGCCGATACGCACCTGGACGCCATGCGCCGCTTTGCCGAAACGATGCTGCCCTACGCCGCGTAACGCATAGCCGCAACGCGGCGCATGGCGTAAAATAGGGGGGTGAACCGGCTCACCTGCACACTCCACCCCACCGACAGCTCCCATGGCTGAATCGCTGCTGGCGCGCCTTGGCGGCTCGCCCGCGCTGGCCGCGCGCCTGGGCGAAAAGGACCGCCTCGCCGTCCTCCACCTGCTGCTCGAGTGGGGCGCCGTCGATGATGCGCTGGCGCTGCTGGTCTGGACGCCCGCCGACGCCGGCGACGAGTGGCGTGTGCCCGCCGCCGACGCGCTGCGCCGCGCCGGTCGCGCCGCCGAAGCGCTGGCCATGGCCGCAAGCCTGCGCGCGCCCGGCTTTGTGCGCGACGCACAGCGCATCCGCGGGCTGCTTGCCGCGCGCGACTTTCGCAGCGCACTGGCGCAGGCCGAAGCGCTGGTGGCGCCCGGCAGCGGCAGCTTTGCCACGCGCGCCGAAGCGTGGACGCTGCTCGGCGACGTACACCTCGCGCACGGCTCCCTCTCCGAAGCCGAAGTCGCCTTCACGCAGGCCGGCCGCCTGGATGCCCACGACCCCACGCCGCGCGTCGGCCTGCTGCGCGCCGCCCTGGCCGTGCCCCACAACGCCGCCGACGCCGCCCTGCAGGCCCGCGCCCTGGTGGATGAGCGTGGCCCCGCCGCCCTGCGCAGCGACGAGCTGAACCTGGTGGCGGGCGCTCTGCGCGCCGGCGGCCCCGCCCAAAGCGCCGCGCTGCAGCTCGTCACCGCCGAACTGCTCGAGCGGTACGACCGCGCCGCCGCCCGCCTGCGCGCCCTGCTCGCCCGCGCCCCCCAGGCCGCTCCCGCCGCTGCACCGGCTCCACACCTGCCGGGCGCCCAGGCCGCGCCGCCGGGCGATCAACCCACACCGCCGGCCGGCGCGATCCCCGGCGCGCGCGAAATGGCGCCTGCCGCACGCGACGAAATCGGCGAGCTGCGCGTGGCCGTGCGCCAGATCTTCGGCCACACCACGCTGCTGCCGCGCCAGGCCGACGTGATTTCCGCCACCCGCCGCGGCGAGGATGTGCTGGCGGTACTGCCCACCGGCGGCGGCAAGTCGCTCTGCTACCAGCTGCCCGCCTACCTCGACGGCGGCGTCACGCTCGTGATTTCGCCGCTGGTGGCGCTGATGAAGGACCAGGTGGATCAACTGCCCGCCCGCCTGCGCCCGGCGGCGGTGGCCCTGCACAGCGGCATCGAGCCGGCGCAGGTGCAGGCGGCGCTCGAAGGCATGGCGGCGGGACGCTACAAGCTCGTCTACACGGCACCCGAACGGCTGCGCAACCGCGGCTTTGTGGCCGCGCTGCGCCGCGTGGGGCTGGCGCGCCTGGTTGTCGACGAAGCGCACTGCGTCGCCGTCTGGGGCCACGACTTTCGCCCCGACTACCTGCACATCCCGCGCGCCCACGCCGACATGGGCGCGCCGCCGCTGCTGGCGCTCACCGCCACCGCGCCGCCCGCCCTGCGCCAGGAAATCGCAACCCACCTCTTCGGCAGCGCCGAGGCGCGCGAGCGGCCCCTCTCCGTCCACATGGCCGACCCCACGCGCCCCAACCTCTGGCTCGGCGTGCGCCAAGTCAAGAGTGAGGGCGACCGGCGCGAGCGCATCGTCTCGCTCTGCACCACCCTGCCCGGCGCCGGCGTCGTCTACATGCGCTCGCGCGCCCAAACCGAGGAGATTGCCACCGCCCTGCGCGCCGCCGGCATCGAGGCGGCGGCCTACCACGCCGGGCTGGCCAACCGCGCCGACGTGCAGGAACGCTTCATGCGCGACCAGCTGCGTGTGATTGTGGCGACGGTGGCCTTTGGCATGGGCGTCAACAAGCCCAACATCCGCTTCATCCTGCATGGCGGCCTGCCCACCTCGCTCGAGGCCTATGTGCAGGAGGTTGGGCGCGCCGGGCGCGACGGCAAGCCGGCCGTCTGCCTGCTGCTGACCACCGAGCGTGACCTGCAGCGGGCCGCCCAGGCGCCCGCAGAGGACGCGCCGATTGGGCTGCTGCAGGGTGTGCTAGAGGGCGTGACGCAGGCTGTGGGTACACAGCGCAGCGGCGTGCTGGCAACTGAAGAACTAGCGCTGAGCCTGGGCGCCGACGACACCTCGGTGCGCGTGGCGCTGAGCCTGCTCGAAGAGGCCGGACTGGTGCAGCGCGACTACGACGCGCCCCGTTCGCTCTCGATCTACATGCGCAAGCCGGGCCGCAGCGCCGAGTTCGCCCGCTTTGCGCAGACGGCCGGCGCAGCGCCCGGCAAACCGGCCGAGTGGAAATTTGCCGAGCTGGCGGCGGCGCTGCAGTGGCCGCCCAGCAAGCTGGAGGAGCGGCTGCTTGCCTGGCAGGAGGCCGGACACCTCTCCTACTACCCGCGCGGCCGCTCGCTGCTGGTGACGTTGCGTGCGCGCCCGCGCGACGCCGCCGAACGGCTGCAGCGGCTGGCCAACGCTCGCGCCCACGCCCACCGACAGCGCCACGAGCAGATGGTGCGTTTTGTGCGCAGCCGCGACTGCCGCCAGGTGGTGCTGGCTGAAGCGCTGGGTGGCCCGGCGCGCGGCCCCTGCGGCTTCTGCGACAGCTGCGGCGTGGCCCTTGTCGACGCGCTGATCACGGCGCGGCCAGGGGCGGCTACATGATCCCTGCGCCGCACAGCCCCCGCCGGAGCCCACCATGCAACTGACAGTGCGCGGCCTGCTCCTGCTCGCCGGCGCTGCACCGCTGCTGGCGCTGGCGGGATGGTGGCCCTGGCTGCTGGGCGCCGCGCTGCTCTGGCTCCTGCTTGCCGCGGCGCTGCTGGTGGCCGACTGGCAGCTTGCCCCCGCGCCGGGCGACTGGGAAGTCGCACGCGTCCACGACAAGCGGCTGAGCCTGGCCACACGCAACCCCATCCGCATCACGCTGCGCCTGCTGAGCGGCGTGCGCCCCACGCGCGTTTGGCTGCGCGACGAACCGCCCACCTCCTTCGCCGTCGCCGCATCGGCGCGCATCCTCGCCGCGAAGCTCGCGCCGCGCACGCAGCACGAATTCACCTACGACGTGACGCCGCCGCGCCGGGGCGACTATCGCTTCGGCGACCTGCACCTGCGCTGGGAGTCGCCCCTGGGCCTGCTGCGCCGCCAGACGCGCATCGCCGCCGCCGGGCCGGTGCTCGTCTACCCAAACCTAGCCGACGTGCGCAAGGTGGACCTGCTGCTGCGCCGCAACCGGCTCTGGGAGATGGGTCTGCGCCCGATGGCGATCCCAGGGCGCGGCAGCGACTACGACCGCCTGCGCGACTACCTGCCCGACGACGAGTACCGCCGCATCAACTGGAAAGCCACCGCCCGCCGCGGCAAGCCGATCACCACAGACTACGTAGCCGAGCGCAATCAGAACATCACCATCCTGCTCGACGTGGGGCGCATGATGCGCAGCCCCGTGGGCGACGTGGCCAAGCTCGACTACGCCATCAACGCCGTGCTGCTGCTGGCGTGGGTGGCCACGCGCAAGGGGGATAACGTTGCGCTGCTCACCTTTGCCGGCGCGCCCATTCACTGGGTTAGCCCACAGAGCGGCGCGACGCACTTCTTCCGCCTGCTCCAGATTCTCTACGCCATCGAGGCGCAGGGGGTGGAGCCGGACTATGCCGCGGCCTTTGTGGCGCTCGAGAGCCGCCTGCACAAGCACAGTCTGCTGCTGCTCTTCACCGAACTCACCGGCAGCGTGAGCATCGACCAGATGGTGGCGCAGCTGCAGCGCGTGCGCCGCCGCCACCTGCCGCTGCTCGTCACCGTGGCCGACCCAACGGTGGAGCGGCTGGCCAACCTGCCGGTCACCGGTTCCACCAGCCTCTTCGAGCGCACGCAGGCCGAGCTGCTGCTGGCCGAACGCAAACTGGCCATCGAGCGGCTGCAGGCCACCGGCGTGCCCACGCTCGACGTGCCCGCCGACCGCCTGAGCGTCACCGTGCTCAACCGCTACCTGGCGCTGCGCGAGCGCGAACTGCGCTAAAGTGAACCCGCACTCAGAACTGCAACTGCTCAACGCAAGGGCGCAAGGGAAAAGATCAAAGGAAGGGCGCCAGGAACAGCACCTGAACGCGGCTTTTACCGCGAAACTCCTCTTGCTTCACGGGTCCAGCCGTTATCAGACAACGCGCGAGCGAAGCAGATCGAAGCCAACCCAAAGCGGAAACCCCCCCCAAGGAGTCGTCTCTTGGCAACCACAAGCGCAATTGCAGACATGATGGGAAAGGCAGGTTTTGACAGCGAGTACCTGGCCGAGTTCGAAGCCAAACACTTCTACGACGGGCCCACAAGAGGGCGGCGGCTGACCAACTTCACCGTGCTGCTCTTGTTGGCCACGGTGATCGCCACCTTCGGCGTCCTCTCGGATTCCACGGCAAGCGTAATTGGCGCCATGATCGTGGCGCCGCTGATGGGGCCAATCATGGCGACCGCCGCTGCGGTGGTGATGGGTTCGGCGCCGCGTGCACTCCGCTCGCTGCTGATGGTGGTGCTGGGGATGACGGCCGTCGTGCTCTTTTCGCTGGTGCTGACCTGGCTGGTGCCAGATGTCAACATCTCGTTCAGTGACAACGCCGAGATCACGTCGCGCATCGCACCAGGCTTGCTGGCGCTGCTGACGGCGCTGGCCTCGGGCGCGGCAGGCGCCTTCATCTCGTCTCGGCGCGAGATCTCCGACTCGATGGGCGGCGTCGCGATTGCGATCTCGCTGGTGCCGCCCCTCTGCGTGGTGGGCATTGCACTCAACCAGGGCGAGTGGCGCGCGGCGATGGGCGCGCTCACCCTCTTCCTGACCAACTTCCTGGCCATCCTGCTGGCCGGTGGCGTCACCTTCCTGATTATGGGGCTGGGGTCCGTTTCGGTGCGCAGCCACGAGCGCCGCCTGCGCCGCAACAGCTTCATCCTGATCGTCGCCGCCACGCTGCTGATCGCAATCCCGCTCGCCTTCACCTCGGCGCAGGTCATCCGCGGCCGGCAAGAGAGCGCGACGACGGGTGAAGTCCTTGCCAATTGGCTGGGTGGCACGCAGTACAGAACCATCACGGTGCATGTCAGCGAAGAACAGGTGGCGATTGTGGTCGAGGGCAGCGGCCAGCTCGGTTCGCTGCAGGCGCTGGCCGATCAATTGGCCGCGCGCCTGGGCCGCCCGGTAGTGGTGCAGATGCGCGCCATCCCGGCCAGTGTGGAGACCTCCAACAGCGGCGCAGCGCCTTGATCGGCGGCACAGCCAAGAGTGGCGCCAATGGTTTGCGCCCGGCAGACTCGCCACCGGGCGCGCGGACTGGATAGATGAAATCGGCTGCGTACTGCGAATCAGCCCTTGAGGCGGTTCACCAGGTCGACGTAGCTCTGCATCGCCTGCTCTTGGGTGACGCCCTTGTTCTTCTCCCAGGCGTCGAACTTGGCGCGGCCCACAAAGTCGGTGAAGCCGGGGCGCTTGCCCTGCACGTCGCCCGCCGTGGCCTGCTTGTAGAGGGCGTAGAGGGTAAGCATCGTCTCGTTGTCGGGCCTGGAAGGCAGCTGCTGCGCCTGTGCGGCGGCAGCGGTAAACTGAGAGGCAAGGTCGCTCATGGCGGTCTCTCCGGTGCTTCTGCTGGAACGCAAGGCGGGATGAGGAGCTGCCCCATTCTACCTGCCGGCGCTCGCCCTCGCTACTCCCCAATCGACGTCGCCGGTGCGTACCCGCCGACGCCCTATTCTGGAATGGGAACCGATGGCTCTGCTAATTGACACCGACCCCGGCGTCGACGACGCCATGGCGCTGCTGCTGGCCTGCGCCGCGCCCGAGCTTGCGCTCTGCGGCGTGACGACGGTCTTTGGCAACAACCCCAACGTGCCGCTGCTCACCCGCAATGCGCTGGCGATCTTGGCGCTGGGCGGGCGCGACGACATCCCCGTGGCCATGGGCGCCGCTGGGCCGCTGGCCAGCGACCAGCCGCCGATCGGCATTGTGGTGCATGGCGAAAACGGCTTGGGCGGCGCCGAGCTGGAGCCCTCGCCGCGCGCGCCTGACGCGTGCACGGCCGCCGAGTTCATCGTGCGCCAGGCTGCTGCGCACGCCGGTGCGCTCACGCTGGTGGCCCTCGCGCCGCTCACAAACGTCGCGCTGGCCCTGGCGCTGGAGCCCAGCCTGCCGCAGCGCATCGCCCACCTGAGCCTGATGGGCGGCGCGGCGACCGTGCCCGGCAACGCCACCCCCGCCGCCGAGAGCAACCTGCACAACGACCCCGAAGCCGGCGCACGCGTCTTTGCCTCGGGGCTGCCAATTACGATGGCGGGGCTGGATGTAACCCGGCGCGCCTCGGTGGGCGGCGCCTACCTGGAGCAACTGCGCGACCTGGGCAACCGCTGCGGCCGCTTTCTGCACGCCGCCGCCCAACACTATCTGCACATCTATCTGGCGCGCGGCGAGCCGGGGCTGGTGATGCACGACGTGCACGCGATCATGGTGCTGCTGCGCCCCGACATCTACACCTCCCGCCGCGTGCGCATCGACGTCGAGTGCGCGGGCACGCTGACGCGCGGCGCCACCGTGGCCGACTGGAGCGGGCAGTGGCAACGCCCGCCCCAAACCGCCCTGCTCGTGGATGTGGACGCGGAGGAGTTCAGGGGAGAGTTCTTGCGGCGCATCGCTCGGCTGCCGTAGATTCAGATCGAGAAGCGAGAAGCGAGAAGACTGCTACCGGCGCCCGGGGTAGTCTTCTCGATTCTCGCTTCTCGATTCTCGATCCGCCGGCGCTAGCCCTTGGCGACAGGCCAGTCGGCGACGAGGACGGCGGCGGCTTCGGTCTCGGCCTCGCTCTTCAGCAGCACCTCGCGCCCCTGGCTGCCGCCGCTGTCGGGGCCAACGATGCCCTTCTCCTCCAACTGCTCCATCAGGCGCGCAGCGCGCGGGTAGCCAATGCGCAGCCGCCGCTGCAGGAAGCTCACGCTGGCCACACGCTGGCCCATGAGCGCCTCGATCGCGTTCGCCGTCAGCTCGTCCACCTCTTCGTCGCGGCCGATCAGGTCGGCCCAAGGCTCGCGCGCCAGGCTCCCCTGCGCCGCGCCTGCGTTGGCCGCCGCAGCCTGCTTGCGCCAAAAGGCCACCACGCGCCCGATCTCGTCGTCCGTTACCAGGCAGCCCTGCACGCGCTGCGATTTGGCGGCGTCCGGGCGCATCAGCAGCATGTCGCCGCGCCCCAGCAGCCGTTCGGCGCCCGGTGTATCGAGGATCACGCGGCTGTCGATCTGGCTGGTGACGGCAAAAGCGATGCGGGTGGGGAAGTTGGCCTTGATCAGCCCCGTCACCACGTCAACGCTGGGGCGCTGCGTGGCCAGGATCAGGTGGATACCCGTGGCGCGCGCCTTCTGCGCCAGGCGGCAGAGCTGCCGCTCGACGTCCTCGGGGGCGGTCATCATCAGGTCGGCCAGCTCGTCCACAATCAGCAGCAGATAGGGCAGCGGCTGCGGCGCGCCCTCGCCCGGCGGCTGGGCGCGCACCCAGGCGTTGTAGCCGTCGATGTTGCGCGCCCCCACCTCGCGGAAGAGCACGTAGCGGTCATCCATCTGCAGCGTCAGCCAGGTAAGCGCCGGCATCACCCGGTCCACGTCGGTGATCACGGGCCCCATCAGGTGGGGGATGCCCGCGTAGCCGGCCAGTTCGACGCGCTTGGGGTCCACCATCACCATGCGCAGCGAATCGGGGCCGTGGCGCAGCAGCAGCCCCGTGACGATGGTGTTGATGCAGACCGACTTGCCCGACCCAGTCGCGCCCGCAATCAGCATGTGGGGCGCGCGCGTCAGGTCCATCACCACCGGCGCGTTGGTGGTGTTGCGCCCCAGGGGCAGCGCCAGCGCGCCGCCGTGGCGCGCAAACTCGGCGCTCTCGACGATGCCGCGCAGCGTAACCAGCGACGTCGCCCGGTTGGGAATCTCGATGCCAACGTAGTTGCGCCCGGCGACTGGTGCTTCCATGCGCACGCTGGGGGTGGCCAGCGCCAGCGCCAGGTCGTCGGCCAGCGCCGTGATCTGGCTGACGCGCACTTTGCGCTGCTCGCCGTTGCGGATGATGTACTGCGGCGCGACGCCAAACTGGGTGACAGTCGGCCCGGATTCCACGTGCACCACTTCCACCGGCACGCCCAGCTCGCCCAGCACCTCCTTGATGCGCGCGGCCTGCTGGTGGACGTCGTTCTGCGCATCATGTGCGCCGTCGGGCTTGAGCAGCTCGAGCGCGGGCAGCACAGTTGGCTGAACTTGCGGCAGCGGCGCTGGAGCGGCCTCGCCCTTGGGCGCGCGCGCGCCGCGCTTGGCGGCCGGCGCAGCAGGCGCGGGCGCTGCAGGCGCTGCGGTGGGCGCCGGGCTGCGGCGCAGGAATGCGGGCAGGTTGTCGGGCTGAACCTGAGCAGGCGCAGCGGGCGGCGCCGGCGACCGTGCCGGCGCGGCTGCGCTGGGCGCTTCGGGCGAGACGAACTTGACGGCAGCCTCGCGCTCGGCCCGCGCGCCGCCACCCCCGCTCCAGCTGCGGGGCGCCCAGCCGGCGGCCGGCGGCAGGGCGGCCGTGCGCACAGCAAGGCGGGCGCGCAGCGCGCCAAAGGCCCGCGTCAGCGCCGCCAGCAGGTAGATCAGCGGCGTGTAGCGCACCAGCAGCAGGATGCCGGCCACCGCCGTGCCCACCACCACCAGCAGCGCCAACGTGCGGCCCAGCCCCACCACCAGCAGCGTGGCCATGGCCCAGCCCACCACGCCGCCGGCGCTGCCGTCGCTGGGCGGCGCCCAATCGACTAGCTCCATCTGGCTCAACGAACTGAAGGTGGCCAGCGCCAGCAGCAGCAGCTCGGCCCCCACCAGCGCTTCCACGCTCCAGTAACCGGCGCGTGCGCCCATCAGCCCCAGCACGCCCGAGAGCACCAGCACCACGCCTACCCACGGCGCCGTCCACCCAAAGATGCGCCTGGCCCAGGCCACAGAGACCACGCCGGGGTAGCCATCCCCGCCGCTGTAGAGCGTCATCAACAGGATCGCGCCGACCACGATTGCCGTCATCGCGGCCAGCTCCTGCCAGTAGCGGCCAAGGAAGAGCCCCACATCCTCGACCCAGCTGGTCATTTCGGGTTCGGGCGCAGGCTGCTTGCGCTTGACGACCACCGGCGGGCGCGGCGGTACGGCGGGCTTGACGGCGCGCGCGGGCGAACTGCCGCCGCGCGCTGCCGCGCCGGATTGGCCGCTCTTGGCGCCGCCGCCCTTGCTGCTAGCGGCGGCTTTCGGGTTGGAGGTTGGGCGCGAGTTGGACATTGGGTGGGTTGGCGACGGCGGAATCAGCGGCCAATGTCGGCGGTGCTGGCAGGGGCGCCTGCGCTGGCGCAGCGGGCAGGTCGTGCGCTGTGGCTTCCTGGAGCAGCCCTTCGGCGCCGTCCGTCGCTGCGGAGCCGTTGGCTGCTTCCATTTCGCCGAGCACACGCGCCAGGTGGCCAATCGCCACCCGCTGCTTGCGGTAGAGGTCGCTTTCGCTCATGGCAAGGCGGTCGGCGATCTCGCGCACTTTGCGGCCCTGAATAAACCGCATTTCGAGGATATTGTAAAGCAGCCATTCGGGCGCGGTCAGGTTCGGCTTGCCGTCGGGCTTGAGCCGCTCGAGCGCCGAGCCGAGCACCAGACGCAGCGCCTTGGTGGGGTCGGCGTCGGCGCGGTCCATCAGGCTCGTCACGGTGCGCAGCCCCAGCAGCGGGCTTTCGCTGAGCTTGGGGCCGCCCCAGTAGTGGCTCAGCGCGTCCTTCACCCACGCTTCGAACTCGGGCGAATTGGCTGGGCTGCTCTCCAGCAGCACCGCCGCCGGTGCGGTGCTCTCGGCGTCCACATAGGGCACCACGTTGCGCATGCTCTGGATACGCTCGATGTCGGGGATCAGCCGCTGCAGCGAGACAAAGACGCTCTGCTGCAGCCGGCGGTCCAGCAGCGCGCTCGATACCCGCTCCACCATGCGCTCGACGACCAGCAGCTCCTCGTCGGTGAGCAGCGGCGCCTCGGTGCGCGCCTGCACGCCGATCATGCCCAGCGTCAGCAGCCGCTCGCCTTCGGGCGCCCATGCCTGCAGCGGCCAAACCCAGTGGCCGGCCTCGCTGTGCGGCCGCACGCTCGTCACCAGCAGCGCGGCGTCGCTGCCCAGCGCAGCGCGTTCGTCCAGCGAACGCCCCAGCACCTGGCTCCAGTCGGCCGCCTCGACGCGGTCGCGCGCCTGGGGGCTGCCCACCGTCGCTTCCAGTAGCAGATCCGGCCCCACCAGCGAAGCCACAAAGCCCGATTCGACGCGCAGCAACTCGCAGAGCGCGGCCAGGTGATTTTCGAAGAACTGGCGCAGGTCGGTGGTGGTGAGCAGGTGCCGGTCCAGCTCGCGCAGCCAGGCCACCTCGTCGCGATCGTCGCGGTAGATCAGCCTGTCCACCAACTCCTTGCTTACGCTCAGGAAGAGCTGGCTGAAGACAATGACGAAGGTGACAAGGCTGAAGACGACGACCTCGGTGGGCAGGCCGATGCCGCGGGCGATTGTGGGCGCGCTCTGGATGGCGAGAATGGCGAGAATGGCGACGAGCGGGCCGCGCATCAGGAAGCGCACCATACGGTAGCGCACCACGCGGTCGGGCGTCAGCACGCCGAAGTAAGCCACGGTGTAGCTCATGAGCACGAGCATGGCGGCCACAGCCAGGTTGCCCACCAGGCTGAGCACAAAGAGCCAGCCGCGCAGTTCGCCGCCGGTTGAGAAACGATTGAGCGCGATCAGGTAGGGGAAGACGCCGACGCCGGGGGCAACAAAGCCGGCCAGCAGGAAGTTCATGCGCCGGCGGGCGTTGGCGGTAATGCAGCGGCTGCGCGCCTTGAGGATGTTCTGCAGCGAGAGCAGCACGCTGATCGCAAAAAATGCGGCAAAACCCCAGAACCACGGCCCCGCCACCAGCCACGCCGCCAGCTCGGTGTATTCGACGCCGCCGACGATGTGGCTGCCCACCAGCGCATCGGCTGCCGAGAGCAGCGAGATCGCCAGCAGCAGCAGCGCCATCCACTGCCTGCGCCCCACGCGATAATTCGTCGAGCGCAGCACCGCCAGCGAGAAGAGATAGTAGGCGGCCGGCAGCATGGCGATGCCCAGCCACTCGAAGCGCAGCCAGACTTCGGCCACAGCCGGCTCGACAACGCGTGTAATCGCCACCTCGCTGGCGTAGACCACCATAACGCAGGCCAGCAGCAGCGAGAAGCGCCGCGCGACGGCGACGCGAAAGCCATAGGTAAAGTGATAGGCCAGCAGCGAGAAGGCCAGAATCACCACCGCCGACAGCACAAGCACATTGGCAAAGTCGAGCCAGCGTGTGCCGTCGGTCAGAATCTCCCACATTTCAACGCCTCGTCGAGGCAATCGAAGTCGGCGAGCGATCGAGAATCGAGAAGCGAGAATCGAGAGGCCGGTGGCGACCGTCCTGCTCTCCCTCGGTGGCGGCTCGTCGGCCGCCTTCTCGATTCTCGCTTCTCGATTCTCGATCGCGCTCCTAACTTACCCAGTCAATCTCTTCGTCCACCACCACCCACTGGCCGCGGCGCCTGGCCATGTGCAGGCGAAAGCCGCCCCCCACCATGGGCGAACGGCGAATGTGGACGCGCAGCTCGCAATCTTGCAGCGTGCGGAACTCGATCGGCTCCATCTCGATCACGGGCGAGGTGGGCACCGGGGCCGGCTCGTCGGGCAGCAGCCAGAGCACCGGGCCATCAAAGCCCAGGTCGCCGTGCACCTCGGCCGGGTGGCAGCGAATGCGCAACTCGGCCGGTGCGCCGCCGGGTTCAGGCTCCAGGCGGCGCGGCTGGCCCAGCTTGTGGATCAGCGCCGTGCGCCGAATGCGCAGCGTGTCCGGCTCCTGCGCATCGACGCTGCGATAGTAGCGCGCCAGTGCGTAGGTGGGCCCAAACGCGTTCTGCTGCGCCAGCAGACCCAGCAGCTCCTCGCGCACGCGCCCCCAGCGGTAGCGCCACTCGCGATTGGCGATCTGGTCGCCATACTCCAGCAATTCGAGCGTGGCATCGGCGCCCAGGCGGCTCACAATCGCCACCGGCGGCAGCCGTTCGGGGTCCTGCTTCAGGCGCGCCAGCGTCACATCGGGTGTGGCTTCCGGCTCATCCGGGCGCAGAAACGAGCGCCGCGTGCTCAGGCTGAAGACGATCCCCACCACCAGCGCCGCGCCCAGCAGCGCCACCAGCGTCCACGCCACCGGGTCCATGGCGTCGACAATGCGCGCGGGCGCGGGGAAGTTGACCTGCTCTCCGCCCTCGAAGAGCCCCGCAAAGAACTGTCGAATCTGCTCAACGAGCGCATCCATGGACGTATTCTGCGTGGCTCCTCTGCGCCATTCTATCACAGCGCCGAGCGGCGCCCCCTTACTGCGCCCGCTACCGGCACGATGGCGCGCGCGCAGGGCGGCAGGGCGGCGCAACATGAGATTCGTGTGAGAATGGAAGAATTGTCACATGTTTGTATAGTCTTTGCACGTACTTTGCATCATGTTTGAATCAACCAGGCGGCGACACTCACAGACAACTCGCCGCTGTAACCAACCGCAAACCATCTTCACGAAGCACAGGAGACAACCCAATGAAGCGATTCATCGTCTTGCCCCTGCTGTTGATCACGGCTCTGCTCTTTGCCGCCTGCGCCCCGGTTGCGGCGCCCGCTGCTGCTCCGGCCGCCGAAGCGCCGGCTGAAGCCCCTGCGGCAGACATCGTCGATACCGCCGTGGCTGCCGGCAGCTTTACGACACTGGTCGCGGCCGTCGAGGCTGCCGGTCTGGTCGACGCCCTGAAGGCGGAAGGCCCCTTCACCGTCTTCGCTCCTTCGGACGAGGCCTTCGCAGCGATTGACCCCGCCACCATCGATGCGCTGTTGGCCGACCCCAGTGGCGACCTGACGCAAATCCTGCTCTACCATGTGGTGCCCGGCCGTGTGCTCGCCGCTGACGTCACCGACGGCCTGGTGGCCGAGACGCTGCAAGGTGGCTCGCTTACCTTCGCTGTGAACGACGCCGGCGTCACCGTCAACGGTGTGAACGTCGTCAGCACTGACATTGCGGCGAGCAACGGCGTCATCCATGTCATCGACGGCGTGCTCATGCCGCCCGCCGAGGAAGCCGCCGTCGAAGAGCCCATGGCCGAAGAGCCTGCCATGGCCGACATCGTCGACACGGCTGTGGCTGCCGGCAGCTTCAACACGCTGGTCGCTGCTGTCGAAGCCGCCGGTCTGGTTGATGCCCTGAAGGCGGAAGGCCCCTTCACCGTCTTCGCCCCGACCGATGACGCCTTCGCTGCCATCGACCCGGCGACGATTGAGGCACTGCTCGCCGACCCCAGCGGCGACCTGACTCAGATTCTGACCTACCACGTGGTGCCCGGCAAGGTGATGGCCGCTGATGTCACCGACGGTCTGGTTGCTGAGACGCTGCAGGGTGGTTCGCTCACCTTCGCCGTGAGTGATGCCGGTGTGACCGTCAACGGTGTCAACGTCGTCAGCACCGACATCGAGACGAGCAACGGTGTGATTCACGTCATCGACGGCGTGCTGCTGCCGCCGGCTGAAGAGGCTGCCGCCGAAGAGCCCATGGCCGAAGCCCCTGCGGCTGACATCGTCGACACGGCCGTTGGCGCCGGCAACTTTACGACGCTGGTGGCTGCTGTGCAGGCAGCGGGGCTGGTTGATGCGCTGAAGGGTGAAGGCCCCTTCACCGTCTTCGCACCCTCTGACGAGGCGTTTGCAGCGATTGACCCGGCGACGATCGAAGCGCTGCTCGCCGACCCGAGTGGTGACCTGACGCAGATCCTGCTCTACCATGTGGTGCCCGGCAAGGTGATGGCGGCGGATGTGACCGATGGCCTGGTGGCCGAGACGCTGCAGGGCGGTTCGCTCACCTTCCACGTGGCCGACAGTGGGGTCTCGGTGAATGACGTTCACATCGTCAGCACCGACATCCTGGCCAGCAACGGTGTGATTCACGTCATCAACGGCGTGCTGATGCCGCCCGCCGAGTAAGAACCCCCACAGGCGGCGCCCGCCCCCTCCCGGGCGCCGCCTGATCTGGATAGAAAGATGCAGCTGCGACCGGCGACCCTCGAGGGTTGCCGGTCTGCTTTGTGCGCTTCGGGGCGGATGGTAAGATGATCGGGCAAGCGCACCGCACCTGGTGCTCGCCCACTCTCTACCCTGCCATGACAGAATCGCCCTCTGCACAACAATTGGCTGCGATCGAAGTCGCACCCGGCCTCTATGCCGGCGGCGCGCCGCAAGCCGGCCTGCTCGCGCTGCGCCGGCTGCCGCTGCTTGTGCTCGTCGGCGTAACGGGCGTGGGCAAGAGCACAACGCTACAGGCGCTGGCCGCCCGCATCGGCGCCTTCACCCTGCTGCCCGACCGCCGCGAGCTTACCGACCGCCTGATGATCCCCGCCGTGCAGGCGGTGGACGGGCTGCCCGGCGGCCCCATCACCGACCGCCGCCACCGCTTTGCAGCCACACGCCGCTTTCGCGAGCTGCACCCCGGCGGCATGGCCGACGCGCTGGCGCTGCTGCAGCTCGCGCCGCCCGATCGCTTGCTCGTCTTCGACGGACTGCGCGGCGCGCACGAAGTGGCGACTGCCTGCGCCGCCCTGCCCCTCGCGCGCTTCGTCATGCTCGATGCGCCGGACGCTGTGCGCGTGGCCCGCTTGCTCGGCCGCAACGACAGCTTCGACCGCATCGCCCCAGCCACCCCAGCCGCGAGCGGGCTGCCGGCGGCGACCGGCCTGGCCGAGGCGGCGGCGCAGGCGCTCTTCTCGGCGGATGAACAGGCACAGCTGCTGGCGCTGGTCGAGAGCGGCGCAGTGAGCGCCGAGAACCTGCGCGCCAAGCTCGCCATCGTGCTCGAGGAGAAGCAGAGCTACGACCCGGCAGCGACGCGCGCCGCCCTGCACGCACAGGCCGCCGGCCGTGCGCTCCTGATCGACACCGTGCACCACACGCCGGCCGAAGCCGCGGCACAGATTGCCGCCGCGCTGGCCGGCTGGTGGCCTGCACCAGTCGACGGCGCCAACTGGCCCTCCCCCATATGACAACCGCACCCGTCGAACCCCACGGCGCGCAGCTGGCCGGCCTGCCCGAATCGCTGCGCATTGCCGAGATCAGCGCCACCGTCTTCCGCCTGCCCATGCAGGGGGTGCTGCGCTGGGGCAAGCACGCGGCGATGGACGAGGTGCGCCATGTACTCGTCGGCGTGACACTTTCGGATGGCAGCCGCGGCGTGGCCGAAGCGCCGCCGCGCCCCACCATCTATGGTGAGACGCCGGCGAGCATCTGCGCCATCCTGCGCGACGAGATCGCGCCGCGCCTGGTGGGCCAGCCCGTGGCGCGCGCCGGCGCGCGTCTGGCCGAGGTGCGCGCCAACCCCACCGCCCGCGCCGCCGTCGATATGGCGCTGCATGATGCCGCCGCCCAGCGCGCCGGTCAGTCGCTCTTTGCCTGGCTGGGCGCCACCGCCGAGCGGCTGCGCGTGAGCTACATCCTGGGCATCGGCGCCCCCGACGAGGTGCTGGCCGAAGCCGAGCGCATGGTGGCGCTGGGCGTGCGCGTGCTCAAGGTGAAGGTGGGCCGCGACTGGCAAGCCGACATCGCCCAGATCGACCGTTTGCGCGCCACGCTCGGCGACGGCGTCGCGCTCTACGCCGACGCCAACGAGTGTATGGACGTGGAGAACGCCGCGCGCCGGCTGGCAGCGTTGCGCGAGCGCGGGCTGCTCTACTGCGAGGAGCCGCTGCCCGTCGAGCTGGTGCGCGAGCGCACTGCGCTGCGCGCCAAATCCCTGCTGCCGCTGATCGCCGACGATTCCTGCTTCACCGAACGCGACCTGCGTCGCGAGCTGGCGCTCAACACCTTCGACATCCTCAACATCAAGACGGCGCGCACGGGCTACAGCGAATCCGGGCGCATGCGGACGGCGGCGCTGGCAGCCGGCAAGCAGATCATGCTCGGCTCGCAGGCCGGCGCGGCGCTGGGCACGGCCCGCTGCGCCGCCTTCGCCGCCCTGCCCGGCGTCGACCACCCCAGCGAGCTCAGCTTCTACCTGCGCCTACGCGAGGACATTGTGGCCCACCGCCCGGTGCTGGTAGATGGCTGCCTGCTCAGCGCCGACGCCGCACGCATGGTGGTGGACGCCGACCTGCTGCGCGCCGCCACCGTTCCCGTCTGAATCTGCGCCTGAATCTGCGCTCAAACGAGGCCCTATGGCCACCATCGCCCTGCCTGAACCGACAGCCCTCCTTCCCGGCGCCGAAGCTGCGCTCGCTCCTGCCGCCGTTCCCGCCGCCATCCCCGGTCCGCTCTCGGTGGCGCAACTGCTGGACCGCAGCTTCCGGCTCTATCGTGCGCGCTTCGGCGTCTTCATCTCGCTGGCGGCGATCTTCCTGCTGCCGCAGGCGTTGCTCACCGGGCTGGGCACGGGGCGGGTGGTCGCCTCCTATATGGGCCTGATGCGGCTCTCGTTCGATACGCCCGGCGCCGTCGCACTGCCTGGGCCATCGGTCGCTTCAACAACGGCGTTGACGCTGGGCAGCGCGCTGCTGAGCGCACTGCTCATGCTCTTCTGCTCGGCCGTACTCACACGCTACAGCATCGATGCGCTGCACGGGCGCACGCCCACACGCAGCGAGACGGTGCGCAGCGCGTGGAAGCGCACGGGCGCAATGGTGGGCATGAGCCTGCTGCGCCTTCTGGGGCTGATGGTCGTCGGCGTGCTGGTTTGGCTCATGCTTGTGCTCTTCTTCTTCATCGTTGCGGCGGGCGCATCGCTCTTTGCCGGCGTGGTTGGCGGCGAAGGCACGGGCACGATGATCGTCTTTGCGCTGGTGATGGTTGTGGTGGTTGTGCTCGCCTTCGTCATGTCGGTTCTCTTGTTCAGCCCACTGGTCTACCTCTATCTGCGCTGGTTTGTGGCCACGCCGGTGGTGGTGAACGAACTGGCCGGGCCGCAGTCGGCGCTGCGCACAAGCTGGCGCATGACCAAGGGTTCCACCCTGCGCCTGCTGGGCTACGGCCTCCTGCTCTACATCATGAGCGCCGTTGTCGTCAGCGGGCCGGTGGGCATCGTCCAGTGGCTCTCACTCCTCGCCGTCGGCTCGGCTGCGCAGTATGCGCTGGTCACCGCCCTCTCTGTGCTCGTGAGTGCGCTGCTCGGCATCCTCTGGCAGCCGCTCTATGCGATTGCCGTGGTGCTGCTCTACTTTGATCTGCGCGTGCGCGGCGAGAGTTACGACCTGTCGCTCAAGATCGATGCCCTGGCGGCAGAGCTTGGCGGGCCGCCTGCCCCCGCCGGAGCAGCGGTTGATGGCTAGAATCGCCTGGGCGCTGTTCGGCGCGCTCTGTGCACTGCTGCTGAGCCGTGCGCCGCTACTTGCGCAGGGGCAGCCTGCGGGCACGCCGCCCCCATCGGCAGAGGTGATCACGCTGGAGGAGTACGGCGCGCTGCTCGACGAAGCCGCCGCGCTGCTGGAGGACGAACCGAACAGCGCCGGCCTGCGCGCCGCGCGCCGCCTGCTCGAGGATGTTACCCAGGTGCGCCTCGCAGCAGGTGACGTGGTGCAGGTAGCGCCCTTGCTCACGGGCGTCCGCTCGCCGCAGCTGGCCCAGGGCAAACTCGCAGCGGCGGCGGCGCAGCTTGCGGCCGCTGCGGGCGATCGCCTTGCCGAACGGCAGGCGCTCTTCGCTGCGATCCTGGCCCGGCGCGAGTTCGTGCGCGGCGAATCGCTGCTCGACCGTTTTTGGCGCTGGGTCCGCGCCCAGCTCGAGCGCTTTCTGCCCAAACGTAGCGGCAGCCCGGCGCAGCAAAGCGCAGTCGATGCGCTTGGCAGCACGCTGGCCAACATTCTGCTGGTGACGGCGGGGGCGGCGCTGGTGCTGGGGCTGGGCTACTGGCTCAGCCGCCTGCTGCGCAGCATGGTGGGCGGCCGCGAGCCGGCGCGCCGCGGCGCCGCCGGCGACCCAACCACCGCCGCCGAGGCGCGCACGCTGGCCCACAGCCAGGCGCAGAGCGGCAGCTATCGCGAGGCCGTGCGCAGCCTCTACCTTTCGGCGCTGCTGACGCTGGAGGAGGCGCGCCTGGTGCCCAGCGACCGCACCTTTACCAACCGCGAGTTGCTGGCCCGCATGCGCGAGGATTCCGCCGCCGGTGCGCCTTCGCTGCGCGCGACGCTGGCGCCCGTGATCGATACCTTCGAGCCGATCTGGTATGGCGTGCACGAGCCCGACAGCGCCACCTTCGCCGCCTACCGCGACACAGTCGACGCGCTGACGGAGGGCATCGCCGCCCAGTCGCGCAGCCGCGAGAGCGCCCAGCCTGCGCCCGATGGCCCTGCGCACGGGGGCCGGCCGTGAGCAGTGGCGTCGCGGCCAATGCGCCGCTGAAGAGTGGGCGCGGGCTGCGCGCGACGCTGAGTCGCCTTGCGTTGCCGGCCGTGCTGGCGCTGCTGGTTGCGGCGTTGGCGCTGGTGGCGGTGCGCACGGGCGTTCCCGAAGAAGCGGTCGACTTCGACCCGACCTCAGCCGCGCACGGCGGGCACAAGGCGCTCTGGCTCTGGTTTGCCGAACAGGGCTACGCTGTGCGCGAGATCGAGGGCGCGAGCTTCAGCATCATTCGGGAGGCAGACCTGCTGATCCTCCCCCCGCCGCGCCAGCCCTGGACGGATGCGGAGACGACCGCCGTGCGCATCTTCCTCGAACGGGGCGGTACGGTGGCTGCCTTCCATCCCGCCGCGCCGGCGCTGACAGAGGAATTAGGGCTGGCCGAGCCGGTCTTTGCGCAAATCGGCCCCCAGGCGCAGAGCCAGCCGCTGCTGCCCGAAGCCCCGGCGCACTGGCCGGGCGCCACGGGCGATGCGCTCGCACCCGACCGTTCAAGCCCTGCGGTGACCGTGCTGGCTACTGCCGCCGGCGAGCCGACCGTGCAAGTGCAGGCCATGGGCGCCGGCTGGCTCTGGGAGCTGGGGCCGCAGCACACGCTGGCCAACGGCACGCTGGCCGAGAATCCGGACGACGTCGCGCTGGCCACCGCGCTGCTGCGCACCGTGCCCGCCGGCGGCCTGGTGCTCTTCGACAGCTACCACCTCTTCGGCGCCGACGACCCGCACGCCGTGCGCACGATCCAGGAGTGGCTCTACCGCACGGCAGCGGGGCGCGCCACGCTCTATCTCCTGCTGCTGGGCGCGCTCTACCTGCTGCTGGCGGGCCGGCGGCTGGGCCCGCCCCTGCCCGCGCAGGTCGACGTGCAGCGGCGCGAGGCGGCCGAGTATGTGCGCGCGATGGCCGGCCTCAAGCGGCGCGCGGGTGCGCTGGACGAAACCGCCTCGCATCAGCGCAGCCGACTCAAGCGCGAGTTGGCGCGCAGCCGCGGCTTGGCGCCCGGCGCCGCAATCGGCCCGGCGCCCAGCGACGACGCCGACTTTGTGCGCCTGCTCCGCCACACCGCCGCCGTGGACGAGGAGACCATTGCCCGCGCCGAGCGGCTGCTTGCCCGCCTGCAGCCGCCCACCGACGAAGCAACCGTGATCGCCGCCGCCGCCGAGATCGACGCGCTGCTGGGCGTGCGCAGCGCACAAGCCCATCCGCACAGCCCACCTTCACCCGCCACCTCACCTGAAAGAGCGCACGATGGCGCCGGCCGATAGCTATACCGAGTTGCGCCGGCTTGCCGCGCGCGTGATCGTTGGGCAGGAATCCGTCTTCGAACAGGTTGTCGTCGCCCTCTTCGCCGGTGGCCACGTGCTGCTCGAAGGGGTGCCCGGCACCGCCAAGACGCTGCTCGCCAAGACGCTGGCCCGCCTCGTCGACGCCCCCTTTGGCCGTATCCAGTTCACGGCCGACCTGATGCCCAGCGACGTCATCGGCACGCAGGTCTTCCACATTGGCCAGGGCAGCTTCACGCTCAAGAAGGGGCCGATCTTCGCCGGCGTGCTGCTGGCCGACGAGATCAACCGCGCCCCCGCCAAGACCCAGTCGGCGCTGCTCGAGGCGATGGAGGAGCGCCAGGTGACGATCGAGGGCGAGCGCCACCCGCTGCCTGCGCCCTTTATGGTGCTGGCCACGCAGAACCCAGTGGACTTTGAGGGCACCTACCCGCTGCCCGAGGCCTCGCTCGACCGCTTCATGTTCAAGGTGCGCATCGACTACCCGGGCGAGGCGGTGGAGCAGGAGATCCTGCGCCGCTACCACACCGGCTTCGACGCCCACAACCTTGACGCCGCCGGCCTGACGCCCGTGCTGAACCCCGAAAAGCTGCGCGCTCTGCGCCAGGAGCTGCAGGCGATCCAGGTCGAAGAGGGCATCCTCACCTACATCACCCGCATTGTAGCCGCCACGCGCCGCAGCCCGGACCTGCTGCTGGGCGCCGGGCCGCGCGCGAGCATCGCCTTGCTGCTGGCGGCGAAGGCGCTGGCCGGGCTGCTCGGCCGTGCATTCATCATTCCCGACGACGTCAAGCAGGTGGCGCTGCCCGCCCTGCGCCATCGCCTGATCCTGCGCCCGGAGGCCGAGATCGAGGGGCTGGACGCCGACGCCGTGATTCGCCGCATCCTCGCCGGCATCGACGTGCCGCGCTGAACAGTCCATAACCCGCAAGCGCCCCTGCTTTGACATTTGCCCGAGAATCTTCTAGGATCAGACCGCCCCGCTCACCGGGGCCTCTTTCTGCGCCGGCCGCGCCGGTTTTCCAGCGAGCCCTGACCCGATGGCTGTTCTCCCAATCGTGACCGTAGGCAGCCGTGGCGATGAACTGCTGCGCCGCCCGGGCCAGCGGGTGCGCGACTTTGGCCCCGAACTACACGCCCTGCTCGACGACATGCTCGAGACGCTGCGCGAGGCGCCCGGCGTTGGGCTGGCCGCGCCGCAGGTAGGCGTGGCGCAGCGCGTCGCCGTCATCGAATACCCGGCAGACGACGAAGACCCCGAAAGCCCGCTGCTGCTCTTCGAGATCATCAACCCGGAGATCATCAAGGCCAAGGGCAGCGAAGAGGGGCAGGAGGGCTGCCTGAGCATGCCCGGCCTGGCGGCGGATGTGTCGCGCGCGACGCAAGTCGTGGTGCGAGCGCAGAACCGCCACGGCGAAGAGGTGCGCATCAAGGCCTATGACTGGCTGGCGCGCATCTTCCAGCACGAGATCGACCACCTGCTGGGCGTGCTGATGACCGACCGCGCCGACCAGGTCTACCGCATGCAGCAGACGGAGAGCGGCGAATGGGAAGCCGTTCCCATCGAGAACACGCTGCGCGCCCCCACTCCCAGCTCCTCCACCTGAACCGCTCCTCTGGACAAAACAAGACCCGACGGTCGCCTGACCGTCGGGTTTTCTATTCACCGATTCACACGCCTGTACAAAGCAAAAGCGGACTGTACACGGAAACAACGGAAACAACAGGAAAAGCGCAGACAAAGCGACTAGCCCAAGCTTAAGCAGCAAGCTGTTCCCGTCGTTCCCGTCGTTTCCGTTGTTTCCGTGTACAGTCCGCTTTTGCTTTTCGCCTTGATCCTAATTCGCGACGGTGACCGTCACCTCGCAGGGCGGGGGGAAGTTGCCGGTCTGGTCGATCACCGTCAGGCGAATCAGCAGCGGGCCGTTGCCAAAGCTGGCGCTATCGACGCTGCCCAGCGTGCCGCCTTGCACGGGCGAGTTGCCAGAGCCCATAAAGGCCAGCGCGCCGCCGGCCGGGCCGGCTTCGATCTTGTAGGTGGCAAAGTTCTCGTGCGTGGCCGTGCCGATCACCGCCACCTGGCCGCTCACGGTTTCGCCCTGCCCCGGCGCCGCAATCACCGAGCGCGGGTCTGCGCAGGCGGCGGCAACCACCTGCGGCGCGGGTGCGGCGGTCGGTTCTGTCGCCACAGTCGGCTCTGCAACCGCGACTGGCGTTGCGGTGGGCAGCAGCAGCGCGGCCCCTGCGGGGTCTACCGTCGGCTCGGCGGGTGCGGTGGCGCCCCCCGTGCCCCCTGCGGCAGCTACAGCCGCGGCGGCTGCAGTCGGGTCGACCACCGGCACAGCCGTGGTGGGAAGCGCGACCAGTTGGCCGAAGATCCACGCGCCCGAATCGAGCAGGAACCAGAGGCCGTCGGGCGACTGGCCGATGATGTTGACGTTTGTACCCACCTCGGCGGCGCCGGCCAGGCTGGCGTCGGTGCTGGGCGAGCTGCGCAAGTTGGCCAGCGTCACCACCGCCACCGTCTGCGCCACAGGGGTGGGCGTGGCCGGCGGCAAGGTCGGCTCGGGCGTGGGAGTAGGCGGCGCGGGCGTCGCCGTCTCGGCGGCGGGCGGCGCGAGCGCCGGGTCGGCCGTGGGCGCGTTGGCGGCGGCGTCGCCGGTGGCCGCGTCGCTGGGCGTGGTGCCGGCAGCCGCGTCGGCGGTTGCACCGGCGTCAAAGACACTGGTGGAGATGGCGTTCGGGTCGGCCGTGTCCGTCAGGACGGCAAGGTCGGGCGTGGCAGTGGCCTCGTTCGAAGCAAAGAAACCTGCGAGGCGGTCGCTCACGCCGCTGCCGACGCCGGTGATCGCGTCGAGCGCAGAGCCGCCAAAGCGGCTAAGCCCCCACCACAAGCCAATCAGCACGGCAACACCGGCGACGATGAGCAGAAGCGGGCCCAGGCGCGGCGGCTGCCGCTCCTCGAGCGTATCCGGCTCCTCGCGCAGGTCAACATCCTTGGGGCGGTAATCGACGGCGCGCGGCGGCGGCAGGGCGGCCCCGGCGCTGGTGGGTGCGAGCGCGCCCGAGAGGCTGGGATCGGCCAGGGCGCGCCGGCGGTCGATGATCTCGGTCGCCTCGAGCCCCAGATAGCCGGCATAGTTGCGCAGAAAGCCGCGGCCGACGACTTCGCCAGGCAGCGACTGCCACTCGTCCGCCTCGAGCGCCGAAAGGTATTTCTGGCGGATCTTGGTTGCAGCCTCCACCTCGGCCAGGTTGGCGCCCAGCGCCACGCGCCGCTCACGCAAGAGCGCGCCAATCGACACGCCGGCGGCCGGCGTCGACGCCCGGCGTGTGCTGTCCGAATTCTCGGGGCGATTTCCTGTTTGGGTGGGACTTACACTGACCATTAGTGGCTGCATCTGCTCCTTGCTTGCGCGCCAAAAGTCTAACCTGCCGGATCGGCTTTGTCAATTCATTCTCTCCTGTTCAAGCAGAAATGGCCGGACGAGATTCGGTCATCTGCCCTGGCACTTCCCGGCGCAATGGCAACGGCAACAACAACATCTCGACGCAAGGGCGGTAGGGCGCGAGGGCGCGCAAGGAAGAGCGAAAAAGTACACGGAAAAAACAGAAACAGCGGACAGAACTGCCACTGCAAGAGAGCGCCGGCAGGCTGGGCTCGCTCGCGCAGGCTTTTCTCCGCCGTTTCCGTTTTTTCCGTGTACTTTTTGCCTTTCCTTGCGTACCCTGGCGCACTGATGCCCTTGCGCCGAGAAGTTGTTGTTCAGCCGTTGGGGTTGGGCTACAATGGCGGCGTGCGACAGTCGGCGCTTGTACGCGCGCAGCGCATCATCGTCTTCATCATCGTTGCCGCCCTTGCGGGCATTGCGCTTCTGGCAGTTCCATTCTTCGGCGGGGGAGGCTCCCCCGCCGGCGACGGTTCTGCATGGAACGGGCTCTTCGCGCAAGGGAGCTTGCGCGCGGCCGGACGCCAGATCGCCCTCATCAGCGGCCATGCCGGCAACGATTCGGGCGCCGTTTGCGAGGACGATGCCGGCGTCGCCACCCTCACCGAAGCCGCCGTCAACGCCGCCGTCGTCGAGCGCACAGCCGAAACGCTGCGCCGCAGCGGCGCCTTCGTTACCGTCCTCGACGAGTTCGACGACCGGCTGCAGGGCCTGGAGGCGGAGCTGCTGCTGAGCATCCACGCCGACTCCTGCGTCGACGCCTCGGGCTACAAGGCCGCCAGCTACGCCCTGCGCACCACCCCGGCCGACGAGCGGCTGCTGGCCTGCATCGACCACTACTACCCCGCCGCCACGGCGCTGCCCCACCACACCGACACCGTTACCCACAACATGACGGAGTACCACGCCTTCGCCAAGATCGCGCCCACCACGCCGGCAGCCATCCTCGAACTGGGCTTCCTGGGTGGCGACCGCGTGCTGCTCGAAACCCAGCCCGACCTGGTGGCGCACGGCGTGACCGAGAGCATCCTCTGCTTCCTGCGCGACGAGGACCCACGTATCGCGCCCACTCCCATCCCAGCCGTCGAATCTGCAATCCCCTGATCAGCCCGCCTTGCCTGCCCGTGTGAACCCATGGCCCAAACCGTCTCCCTCGATGCGCTGCAGCCAAAGCAGATTGACGCCACCGAGCTGCTCAGCTTCTGGAACCAGGCGCAGCCCGACGAGTTCGCAATTACGGCGCGCCTGCTGGAGCGCTGGCTCTACGCTGAACCGTGGCGGGGAACCCACACCATGCTCGCGCTGCGCCAGGCCGGCGCACTGGTGGGCGTGGCCCTGACTTCGACACCACCGGACTACCCTCCCGACGGCATGGGGTTGATTGATGGGCTAGTGGTGGCGCCAGGCGCCTCGCGCAGCGCCCTGCGCCGACGCTTGCTTGCCGCCACCGAAGAGAGCCTGCGCGGCCAGGGCTGCCAATCGCTGCAGTGGGGCAACAGCGCCTACGGTTTGGTGCGCGGCGTGCCCTACGACAGGCGCACGAGCGACGCGCTGCAGCGGCTGGGCTACATCGACGCCGGCCGCGTTTACGACATGGTGGCCGACGTGACGCGCTACCGCAGGATGGACGATGTCGATTCACCGCGCGGCGTGGTGCGTGCAATGCAGTGGCGCGAGCGCACCGCGATTGGCGAGCTCCTGGCTGGCCCCATGGTGGCCGCATCGGGCGAGAAGCTTGATGGCAACAACATGCTGCCAATCGACCACACGCTCGAAGCGGAGCAGCTGTCGGACTTTATGCTACTTTGGACCGACCGCGGCGTGAAGGGGATGGCGCTCGTCGCCTTTTCCGATGCGAATTGGCCGCTGGAGCTGACCTATCCCTATACGCTGCCGCGGCCCTGGGGGGCGCTGCCCATGGTCCTGGTCGCGCAAGGGGAGCCGCCCGGCGCGTTTACCCTGCTGATCGACGCTGCGCTGCGTCGCTTCTTCGATAACGGCGTCAAGAGCTGCGTGGCGCCGGGCGTGCTCACCACGGCGCCCTTCACGCAGGCGCGCTTCAAGGTCTTCCGGACCTGGCAGCGCCTGGTGAAGTGGCTCTAACGCAACAACAAACGACGGGATCAGTACACGGAAACGACGGAAAAAGCGGAAACAGCAGGAAAGCAAGACAGCGCGTTGCCTCATTTCCGTTGTTCCCGTTGTTCCCGTTGTTCCCGTTGTTCCCGTAGTTCCCGTTTTTTCCGTGTACAGTCTGTTTTTCGCTTGGCCAAGAACGCAGCGGGGCCGGGGATCTTGCGATCCCCGGCCCCGTTTTCTCGTTGCGGCTGTGCGTCAGTCGATTTCGACGTCGATGTCCATGTCGTCGTCGAGCTCGGCCGGCTCTTCTTCGGTGGTGTCGCCCTCTTCCTCGTCCTCTTCCAGGGTGTCGAGGTCCAGGTCATCGTCGGCGTCCTCGTCGGCGCTGAGGGTGGCAGTGGCGCCCATCGGCTCCATGCCCAGCTCCGAGACGCCCGACAGGTCGGCCAGTTCGTCGCTGAAGTCCAGCTCGCTCGGGTCGAGCTCGATTTCGCCCGACTCGGTGTCGACGTGCTCCTCCAGCTCCTTGCGCTTCTCGGCCTCCAGCGCCTCTTGGCGGCGCTTGCGGAAGCCGGTGCCCACGGGGATGAGCTTGCCGATGATGACATTCTCCTTCAGGCCGCGCAGGTCATCCTTCTGCCCCTTGATGGCGGCTTCGGTGAGCACACGCGTCGTCTCCTGGAAGGAGGCGGCGGCGAGGAACGATTCGGTGTTGAGCGCCGCCTTGGTCAGGCCGAGCACAACCGGTTCGGCGCGTGCCGCCTTGCCGCCGTTGGCGACGGCCGTCTCGTTCATCTCGTCGAAGAGGAAGCGGTCGACCAGCTCGCCCGGCAGCAGGTCCGTATTGCCTGTACCGGTGACGATCACGCGCCGGAAGAGCTGGCGCAGGATCACCTCGACGTGCTTGTCGTGAATCGAGACGCCCTGGCTGCGGTAGACCCGCTGCACTTCGGCCAACAGGTAGAGCTGCGCCTTCTCGCGCCCTTCGATGCGCAGAATCTCCTTGGGGTTCTTGGCGCCCACCGTCAGCTGCGTGCCGGCGGTCACCGTTTCGCCCTTCTCCACCATCAGACGCGCGTTGGCGGGAATGTCGCGCTCCCACATGTCGGTCTCTTCGCGGCGCACCACCACCTGGGCGCTGCCGTCCTCGCGCCGCTCGACGAAGACGTTGCCGTCCATGCCGGCTGCGATCTCGTGCTCGTCGGCGCCGTTGCCTTCCACGCTCTTGCGCGCCACCACCGTATCGCCCTGCACGCGGTCGTCGTCCGTCACCAGCAGTTCATAGCCGGCGGGGACTTCGACCTCGCGCCGCTTGAGGTCGGTGCGCGTGATGCGCAGGAAGCGCGTGTCGCCTTCCCAGCGCTCGTCGAGCTTGCCGTCGATTTCGGCAATCACGGCTTCGCCCTTGGGGTTGCGCGCCTCGAAGAGCTCCTCGATGCGGGGCAGACCCTGCGTGATGTCATCGCCGCCGGCCACGCCGCCGGTGTGGAAGGTACGCAGCGTGAGCTGGGTGCCCGGCTCGCCGATCGACTGGGCGGCGATGATGCCCACCGCCTCGCCGTCTTCCACTGCGCCGCCGCGCGCCAGGTCTTCCCCATAGCAGCGGGTGCAGATGCCAAAGCGCGACTCGCACGAGATGGGGCTACGCACGAAGGCCTTGGTGATCTTGGCACGCTGCACGGCCGAAAGCGCCGACTCGTTGAGCACTTCGTTGCGGGCCAGCACCAGTTCGCCCGTCTCGGGGTGCAGCAGGTCGGCGGCCAGGTAGCGGCCGGCCACGCGCTCGACGAAGCTCTCGCCCATGGCCTTCGACTCATCCTCGAAGATCCAGATGCCCGAGCGGGTGCCGCAGTCCTCCTTGGTGATGATGACATCCTGCGCCACGTCCACCAGGCGGCGAGTCAGGTAGCCCGCGTCTGCGGTGCGCAGCGCCGTATCGGCCAGACCCTTGCGCGCGCCGTGCGTGCTCAGGAAGTACTCAAGCGCCGTCAGCCCTTCGCGGAAGTTCGAGCGGATGGGCATGGCGATGATGCGCCCGTTGGGGTCGGCCATCAAGCCACGCATGCCGGCCAACTGGCGGATGGGGTTGATGCCACCCTTGGTTGCGCCGCTCTTGGCCATCGCGCCCAGCCCCTCGGTGGGGTCGAGCAGCGACTTGACCTCTTCGGTGACGTCGTCGGTCGCGCGCTGCCAGAGTTCGACGCGCTTGTTGTAGAGCTCATCATCCGTAATCAGGCCGCGCCGGTGCTGGTGCTCGGCCCGCTCGACTTCGTTCGACGTCTTCTCGATGATCTCGGCCTTGGCGTCGGGCACGCGGATGTCGCTGACGGCAATGGTGATGCCCGAGCGGGTTGCAAACGAGAAACCGATATCCTTGATGTTGTCGACCAGCACGGCCGTCTTCTCGCGGCCCAGGTGCTTGTAGCAGCGGCCCACGATGTTGTCGACACCCTTGCGGTCGAGCGTGTCGTTGACGAACCAGAGCTCCTCGGGCAGCGAGCGGTTGAAGATCACGCGGCCCACGGTGGTTTGCATCAGGCGCTCCTTGGGCCAGATTGCGCCCAGCAGCCCCAGACGGCGCAGCGCCTCGCGCGTATCGTCCATGGCGACGTTGCCAAAGTGCGTCAGCTCCTGCACCATGCGCGTTTCGCCGTGGGCGTAGTGGTCCATCAACTGGCCCACCGTGTGGACGCCATTGTGCTCGAGCGCGGCGTGCACACGTTCGCTGACGCCCAACTCGCTGACGGGCATGTCGTCATAGACGCTGCGCAGAAGCACCTTGATCGGCTGGCGCAGGCGAATCTTGCCCATGGAGTAGGCATACTCGGCGTCATCCATGCTGGCGAAGGTGGGCAGGTTCTCCGGGTCCTTGGCCTTCTCCTCGACGGTGAGGTAGTAGACGCCCATCACCATATCCTTCGACGGGCCGACGATGGGGTCGCCGCTCGAAGGCTTGAGCAGGTTCTTGGTGGCCAGCATCAGCGAGCGCGCCTCATCGACGGCCATGTCGCTCAGCGGCACGTGAACGGCCATCTGGTCGCCGTCGAAGTCGGCGTTGAAGGCGGCGCAGGTCAGCGGGTGCAGTTGGATTGCGCTGCCCTCGATCAGCACGACCTCGAAGGCCTGAATGCCCAGACGGTGCAGCGTGGGCGCACGGTTGAGCAGCACCGGCCGCTGCGAGCAGATCTCCTCTAGCACATCCCAGACTTCCGACGTGCTGCGGTCGACCATGCGCTTGGCGCTCTTTATGTTGTGCGCGTAGTTGTGCTCGACCAGGCGGCGCATGACGAAGGGCTTGAAGAGCTCCAGCGCCATCTTCTTGGGCAGGCCGCACTGGTGCAGCTTGAGTGTGGGTCCGATCACGATCACCGAGCGGCCCGAGTAGTCGACGCGCTTGCCCAGCAGGTTACGGCGGAAGCGCCCCTGCTTGCCCTTGAGCAGATCGCTCAGGCTCTTGAGCTTGCGCTTGCCGCTGCGGCTGACGGCGCGGCCGCGGCGGCCGTTGTCCACCAGGCTGTCGACGGCCTCCTGCAGCATACGCTTCTCGTTGCGCACGATCACATCGGGCGCGCCCAGCTCCATCAGGCGCTGCAGGCGGTTGTTGCGGTTGATCACGCGCCGGTAGAGGTCGTTGAGGTCGCTGGTGGCAAAGCGGCCGCCGTCGAGCTGCACCATGGGGCGCAGATCGGGCGGGATCACCGGCAGCGAAGTCATCACCATCCACTCGGGGCGGTTGCCGCTCTTGCGGAAGCTTTCGGCCACGCGCAGCCGCTTGGCGGCCTTCTTGCGCCGCTGCTTGCTCTTGGTGGTGCGAATCTCGCGGCGCAGCTCCTTGGCCATGCGGTCGAGGTCGATCTTGGCCACGATGTCGCGAATCGCCTCGGCGCCCATGCCGGCCTGGAAGACGTTGCCCCAGCGGTCGGCCAGTTCGCGATAGCGGGTTTCGGTGAGCAGTTGCTGCTCCTCGAGCCCCTTGAGGTCGGCGACGAAGCGCTCCATCTCGTGGCGGATCTTGTCCTTGCGCAACTCGGCGTCGCGGCGCATCTGGTCAACCTCGCCACCCATGCTCGTGTGCACGAAGTCGGTGCTCGCCTTGACGCGATCGCGGATATCCTTCTTCTCTTCATCGGAGCGCTTGCCGAGGTTGTTGATCTCGGTCTCGAGCAGGCCGCTGATGATGGCGACATGGTCCTTCGAGACGACCTGGCCGGCCTTGATCAGCGGCTCGCTGACCCAGCTGAGGCGCCTGGCCTCGCCGGCCTTCTTACCCTCGTGGGTGCTCACCCACGTCTGCATCTCCTGCGCCTCGGCAATAATGCGCGACGACTGGGTGGAGATGCTCTCGTCGAGCGCTTGCAGCTCGGCTTCGCTGGCCGCCTGCAGCGCCTCGATCTCGGTGTTGATGCGCCCTTCGGGGTCGCCGGCCTTGTCGGCAAACTCGGCGTCCACCTTCTGCAGACGCTGCAGGGTGTCGCGCTCGGCGCGCTGGATGGCGCGGCTGCGTGCGTCTTCGTTAACGTTGGTAACGATGTACTGCGCGAAGTAGAGCACGCGCTCGAGGTGGCGCGGGCTGATGTTGAGCAGCAGCCCCAGCCGGCTGGGCACGCCCTTGACGTACCAGATATGGCTGACGGGCGAGGCAAGCTCGATGTGGCCCATGCGCTCGCGGCGCACGCGGCTGGGCGCGACTTCGACGCCGCACTTGTCGCAGACAATGCCCTTATAGCGCACGCGCTTGTACTTGCCACACGCACATTCCCAGTCGCGTGTGGGGCCAAAGATGCGCTCGCAGAAGAGACCGTCACGCTCAGGGCGGAGCGTGCGGTAGTTGATGGTCTCGGGCTTCGTCACTTCGCCGCACGACCACTCCTTGATCTGCTCGGGAGAGGCCAGCGAAATGCGAATGGCATCAAACGACTGTACTTCCATGTTTGCTCCCCGTTCTTTTTCAAAACCGATCGAGGATCGAGGATCGAGGATCAAGCATCGAGGGGCGCTGCGCGTTTGCAGCCGGTTGCCGACGCCCTCGAATGCTTGTTCAACTCATCGATCTCTTCTCACTCCCCAACCACGTCTCGTACTCATCGCCGCAGCCCCGCCGGATCCTCGATCCGCAACTCTCGATTCTCGAGATTCTCGCTTCTCGATTCTCGATTCTCGATCGCCTCTACTCGCCCGAAATGCGGCTCATCGGGCCGGGCACGTTGAGGCTGAAGCCCAGCTTCGGCAGGTTTTCGATCGTCTCTTCCTTGCCAAACTGAATGACTTCGTTCTTCTCGTTGATCACCTCGACCGCCAGCGCCAGGCTCTGCAGCTCCTTCACCAGCACACGGAAGGACTCGGGCACGCCGGGGCTCTGGATCTCCTCGCCCTTGACGATCGCCTCGTAGGTCTTCACACGGCCGCTGACGTCGTCCGACTTGACGGTGAGCATCTCTTGCAGAATGTGTGCGGCGCCGTAGGCTTCGAGCGCCCAGACTTCCATTTCGCCAAAGCGCTGGCCACCGAACTGCGCCTTGCCGCCCAACGGCTGCTGCGTCACAAGGCTGTACGGGCCGGTGCTGCGGGCGTGTACCTTGTCTTCCACAAGGTGGTGCAGCTTGAGCATCTGCACAATGCCAATCGTCACGGGCGAGTCGTACGCTTCGCCCGTCTTGCCGTCATAGAGGCGCTGCTTGCCCGTGGTGGGCAGCGGCCACTCGATCTCCTTAGAGTACTGCTGGGCGGCGAGCTCCAGCGCGTGGCCGGTCAGGTCACCCGGGTCGCCGCCGCGCTCCTTCATCCACTCGCGCAGGGCGGTTTCGACGGCGGCGGCGTTCTGCTCCGTCGTCGTGCGGCGCTCCGCGTAGGTCTCGGGCATCACGGCGTCGGGGTCGTAGCCCTCGGTGCGCAGCCATTCGCGCAGCGTGGCGTGGCGGGCGTAGGCGTCGTCGCGGTAGATGCGCTCGGCGTTGTAGCCCAGCGGCTCCAGCCAGTCGATCAGGTGGATCAGGCGAGCGTCGCGGTCGTCGCGCAGCTCCTCCGCCGCCATGCCCTCGCCCTTTACCTGCTCCCACGCCGCGCCCGAAGCGATGAACCAGGCGCGGTCGATCAGCCAGGCACGCGCCAGCTCGGCCTCGATCTCCTCTTCCTTGGCGCCGTCAAAGACCGGCGTCTCGACCTTGAAGCCCAGGCGGCCGGCGGCCCAGCCCATGTGCGCCTCAAGAATCTGGCCGATGTTCATGCGGCCCGGGACGCCCAGCGGGTTGAGGATGATGTCGACCGGCGTGCCGTCGTGCAGGAAGGGCATGTCCTCGATGGGCACGACCTTGCTGATGACGCCCTTGTTGCCGTGGCGCCCGGCCATCTTGTCGCCTTCGGTCAGGCGGCGGCGCTGGGCCACGCTCACACGCACAATCTTCTCGACGCCGGCGGCCAGGTCGCGGTGGTCGTCGCGGTCAAAGACCTTGACGTCGACGACCTTGCCGCGCTCGCCGTGGGGCAGGCGCAGCGACGAATCCTTGACCTCGCGCGCCTTTTCGCCAAAGATTGCGCGCAGCAGCTTCTCTTCCGGCGTCAGCTCCGTCTCGCCCTTGGGCGTAATCTTGCCCACCAGGATGTCGCCGGGGTTGACCTCGGCGCCGATGCGGATGATGCCCTCCTCGTCCAGGTCCTTCAGCGCATCCTCACCCACGTTGGGGATGTCGCGCGTGATCTCTTCGGGGCCGAGCTTGGTCTCGCGGGCATCGACTTCGTGCTTCTCGATGTGGATCGAGGTGTACTTGTCGTCCTGCACCAGCCGCTCGCTGACGAGGATGGCGTCTTCGAAGTTGCCACCCTCCCAGCTCATGTAGGCCACCACCACGTTCTGGCCCAGCGCCAGCTCGCCGTTGTCGGTGCTCGAGCTGTCGGCCAGCACCGCGCCCTCGGCCACCTTGTCGCCCTTGAAGACCACCGGGCGCTGGTCGATGCAGGTGCTCTGGTTGCTGCGGTTGTACTTGCGCAGATGGTAGGTGCGGCGCGTGCCGTCCTCCTCCAGCACCTCGACCATGTTGCCGGTGACGCTGACAACTTCGCCGGGGTTGCGGGCCACAATCACCTGGCCCGAGTCGACGGCGGACTGCCACTCCATACCCGTACCCACAATCGGCGCTTCGGGGCGGATCAGCGGCACGGCCTGGCGCTGCATGTTCGAACCCATGAGCGCGCGGTTGGCGTCGTCATGCTCAAGGAAGGGGATCAGCGCTGCCGAGACGCCCACAATCTGCTTGGGCGAGACGTCCATCAGCGAGATCTTCTCAGGCTCCGAGAAGAGGAAGTCCTCGGCCCGGCGCGCCGACGGGCGCGGGTTGCGGAACTCGCCAGCTGCCGTCAGCGCCGACGACGCCTGGGCAATCGAGGCCAGCTCGTCTTCGTCTGCCGTCAGGTACTGCACGTCGCGGCTGGCAAAGGGGCGCACCGCCACCTTCTCCAGACCCTCGACGCGGGCAATGCGTGCCGCCAGCTTCTCGTCGACGATGGCGCCCTTCTGCGCCACCACCTCGTCGTTGGCGTCGCGCACGTCGGCGTCCAGCGTGTGGCCCACCAGCTCGGTCGCGCTGTTCTCTACCTCGCGCGCCACCTTGCGGTAGGGCGTCTCGACAAAGCCGTAGTCGTTGACGCGGGCGTAGGAGGCCATGTAGCCAATCAGGCCGATGTTCGGGCCTTCGGGCGTCTCGATCGGGCAGATGCGGCCGTAGTGGCTGAAGTGCACGTCGCGCACGTCGAAGCCGGCGCGCTCGCGGCGCAGGCCACCGGGGCCCAGCGCGCTCAGGCGGCGCTTGTGGGTCAGCTCGGCCAGCGGGTTCGTCTGGTCCATGAACTGGCTCAGCTGGCTGCCGCCGAAGAACTCGCGCGTGGCAGCAACCACTGGCCGGATGTTGATCAGGCTCAGCGGCGTCACCTGCTCGGGGTCGCGAATCGACATGCGCTCGCGCACCACACGCTCCATGCGCAGCAGGCCAATGCGCAGCTGGTTCTGGATCAGCTCGCCCACCGTCTTGATGCGGCGGTTGCCCAGATGGTCGATGTCATCGGCGCGGCCACGGTCGTTGTTGATATCGATCAGCCGCTTGACCACAGCCACCAGGTCTTCCTGGCTGAGGATACGCGACGGTGTGTCCAGGCGCAGGCGGCGGTTGAGCTTGTAGCGCCCCACGCGCCCCAGGTCGTAACGCCGAGGCGAGAAGAGCAGGTTCTGCATGAAGTTCTGCGCGTTGTCGAGCGTGGGCGGGTCACCGGGGCGCAGCTTCTTGTAGAACTCGAGCAGGGCGTCGTTCTCGCCCTTCTTGCTGTCGGTGGTTGGGTTGGCCGTCGGGTCGCGCTCGAGCGTCGATTCGATGAACTGGTGGTCGACGTTGGTGTCGGTGTCGGTAAAGAGGGCGCGGATCTCGTCGTCGGTGCCAAAGCCCACGGCGCGCAGCAGGATGGTGACCGGCAGCTTGCGCTTGCGGTCGACCTTGACGCTGATGATGTCGCGCTTGCTGGTCTCAAACTCAAGCCAGGCGCCGCGGCTGGGAATCAGCTTGCCGCCGGCCAGGTTGCGGCCGGTGCTGCGGTCCTCTTCGACGGTGAAGTAGACGCCCGGCGAGCGAATCAGTTGGCTGACGACGACGCGCTCGCTGCCGTTGATGATGAAGGTGGCCGATTCGGTCATCAGCGGGAAGTCGCCCATAAAGACTTCCTGCTCGCTGATTTCGCCGGTGTCGCGGTTGATGAGCTTGACGGTGACCCAAAGCGGCGCGGAGAAGGTGACGTCGCGCTCGCGGCACTCGTCTTCGGGGTACTTGGGCTCGCCGAAGTGGAAAGCGCCAAAGTGCAACTCGAGGTTCTTGTTGAAGCTGGTGATGGGCGAGATCTCCTCAAAGAGCTCGGTCAACCCCTCTTCCTTGAACCAGTCGAAGCTGCGGATTTGGACTTCGGTCAGCTTGGGCAGGTCGAGGATGGCAGGGGTGCGCGCATAGCTCTTGCGCACAGTGCGCTCGCCACGCACGGCGCCATCGGCAGCGCCTGTGTTGCCATTGGCAATCGATGTCATGTGTTCAGTGCTCCTTAGCTACGAATTCCGCTCGGGTGAGTTCCGCACGGGAAGCCGCTTGGCGCTGGGTTGCCGGCGCTGCCCGCCTTCCCCGTGGCCCATGCATAAGCCGCTGGGAGAGGGGGGCAAGAGACCGGCGCTCCAGGCCGCAGCCGCTGCGAGAGGAGAGTCTACGCCCCTGCCGTCGCCCCATCCTAGAGCGAGGGCCAGTGCTGGGCGGCGAACCCCCAATCGGGCGGCGCCATTCACAACAATGAGTGATGAAACAATAGTGACTGATGAAGAACCAAGTGCAATGAAATCCAAGCCGGACCCTTACAGCGCTCCCTGCCCGCATCAGGCAAGCGCACGCTGCGTGTCAGTGAGCCACTGCAGAGCCGTCGACCAGACACCGACCGCAGGCACTTGCACGAATCCCGGAAAGGGCGCAGAATGTGCGTCATTCACGCCATCACCTGCTGCCGATGAGGATGCGTTCAGCCACGCTCCTCAGGGGTTTCCTTTGCCCTTGCCGCCAACCCGGGCGGCCAAAAAGCGCCCGCAGACCGGGCGAAAAAGGGCAACAAAACACCGCACCAGGTGGACCCGGCCGGCGCCGGCTTCATCGCTCGGCCACCAACCGCCCATCTACGTGCAGTGTCCGTAGACACAGCGGAACACAGAGACAAACAACAGGATGCGTTCTCGCTCTATCGGGTTATGGACAACAAAAAAACAGGTTGTCGCCCAGGGCCGTCGCCAACCGCGTACGATGGACACAAACCCCTGAAGCGCACCTGATTTCCGTTTCTCCTGGCAGCTGCCGGCGGCTGAAATCGGCAGGGCCGGCGTACAACCGCCCGGCTCAACCAACCCCAACGCAACAACCACCTTCTGCTTGTCTTCACAAAGTCCTCGTGTGGGCGATCCTCTACCCGCAGCGGGCCTTTGTGCATCAGTAGAAGATATCACAAGTGAAACGCCCATGTCAAGTATGAGACTTGGGGAAAATCTTGTGATATACTCATTTTGCCCCGCCCAGGCGGCGCTCGGCGGCAACGCCGCGCGGCTGCCAGAGCTGCGGGCCTGCATTGGGCTGCTCTTTCATCGACGCTGACATCGCCGGGCACACACCCATGCATCGAACCCCAGGGGCGCTGCGCCCGCGCGCGCACTGTCCAGCCATTGTCATCTCCCACCCAGAATTCGCTGCTTCTCAGCGCGCACGCCAAAGCCCGGCGTGCGCGTCTGCGCGCACGGCTGCCCGGCCTGATGCAGCCCTGCGGTTCGCGACCCGTACACCCACCTGCGCCAGCCGATCGACGCTTGCGCCTCAGCCGTGGCGCAGGCGCAAGGTTTGCGTGGCGCCCGCCGCACCCGTTGGCGCAGAGCCGCTTCGCACCTGTTCCGCGTGCTATGCGAATCGGATTTTCACTTTCCGCAAACGCCGATCCATCCCGTTTTCAAGATTCTTTGCTACGCGAAGCGCCCCTCTCTCCTGTACCCCACGCTATCCCAACTATCGCAATTTGGGGACTTTACTCCCGCTTCCTTCCCATGCTATGATGTGGGAGGAAGTGGGACGAAGTGCAGTACAATCCCTACCGATGCTCACGTGGAGCGCTGCTCCACGGCCCATTCCGCACCGCTTGTGGGGCGTTTGCGATATTCAGCCCCGCAGCCGGCAGTTCGATTCGGCCGTCCCTTACCCGTCTGCGTGGTGGCGGGTCCCCACAGGCAACGGTCATCGTTCTTCCGCCCGTGCGGTCAGGCGCTTCTCCGATCAAGCGCAGCCGGCCCTACAGCCAAACACCGAGTACCGCCAATGCGGGCGGGTGGCGTCCTTACCGGGATTGTCCACCCTCGCGATGTGCCCCTGCGCGCGTCTTTTCGCCGGCGCTGCAGCTGTCGGGAATGGTGCCGGGCGCACGCTCTGCCGGCTCTTGATTGCCTGCGTCGTCGGCAGGCAGCAGCCTCTATCGTTTCGCCACCGCCGGCACCGCCACCATCGGCGCTATGCCGGGCAGCCAGGAACGCTGATGTTCGTCGGCCACTACACCTTTACCCTGGATAGCAAGTCGCGCTTGACCATCCCGGCCAAGTACCGGCACGAGTTGAGCCCTGCCCTGGTGGTCACGCGCAACCCGACGGAGAGCTGCCTCTACATGCTGCCGATGGCCAAGTGGGAGTCGATTTCGGCCCGGCTGAGCGAGCTGCCCATGACCCACCAGCCCACGGCCATGCTGCGCCGCCTGCTCTTCAGCACCGCCGAGGACCTCAAGCCCGATGGCCAGGGGCGCATTTTGCTCTCGCAGCAACTGCGTGCCTATGCCCAGATCGAGAGCGAAGTCGTCATCAACGGCATGAATGACTATCTGGAGATCTGGGACCGCGCCCGCTTTGAGCAGCAGCTGCCCAAGGAGCTGACCGACGAGCAGGTGGACGCGATTGCTGCGCTCGGCTTCTGACACTCGCGTGCGCACACCTACGGCGGCCACTTGCGCCGCTTTGCTCGTTTCCGGTCCCCTGCTGATTCCCGCAGCCGGCCGCCGCACCTCAACAACCGCATACGCAGTAATCCGCACGAAGTAGCGCAACGTAGAAGACGTGACAAGATCGCTCACCAGAGAGCCGTCGCCACCCTACAACGCAGGTCGTTGCATTACCTTTTGCTGATTACTGCACCAAATCACTTTGTCCCACAACCGGCCCGGCACGGCGATGGACGCTGACCAGACACCCGCTCACGAGCCAGTTCCCGATCCCGCAGGTGTCGAGCATGCGCCCGTGCTGCTGGATGAGCTGCTGGAGCTGCTGCAGCCCCGCCCCGGCGCCCGCTTTGCGGATTGTACGCTGGGCGGCGGCGGCCACAGCGCCGCTCTGCTGCAGCACACGGCGCCCGACGGCAAGCTGCTGGGGCTGGATGCCGACCCTGCCGCCATTCGCCGCACCCGCCTGCGCCTGGCCCCTTGGCTCGAGGCCGGCCGCGTAACACTTGTGCAGGCGCCCTTTCGCACGCTTGCCCAGGTAGCGCAGGTGCAGGGCTGGAGCGCCATCGACGGCATTCTGCTCGACCTGGGCACAAGCAGCTTTCAACTGCAAACCAGCGAACGCGGCTTCTCCTTCGCCACCGACGGCCCGCTGGACATGCGCTTTGACCCCACGCAGGGGCTCAGCGCCGCCGACATCGTCAACGAGTGGCCCGAGGTTGAGCTGGCCAACGTCCTCTATCGCTACGGCGAGGAGCACCGCAGCCGGGCGATTGCCCGCCAGATTGTGCGCAGCCGGCCGATCCATTCGACTGCGCAGTTGGCCGAGGTGGTGGAGCGAGCCGTGGGCGGTCGCCGCGGCAGCCGCATTCACCCCGCCACGCAGACCTTTCAGGCGCTGCGCATCGCGGTGAACGAAGAGCTTGAGCAGTTGGCCGAGACGCTCCCGCAATGCCTGGCGCTGCTCAAGCCTGGCGGCCGCCTGGCCGTGATCAGCTTCCACAGCCTGGAAGACCGGCTGGTGAAGCAGTGGATGGCGCACGAAGCGCGCACCTGGACGCCCGACCCGCTGCTGATGCAGGGCGGCAGGCCGCACGAACCGGCGCTCCGCCTCGTCACCCGCAAGCCAATCACGGCGAGCGCGGCCGAGGTGGCGCAGAACCCACGCAGCCGTTCGGCCAAGCTGCGTGTGGCCGAGCGCATGGCAGCACCAGAAGCTTCGCAGGCGCCGGCAGCCTAGGCGCAGCAGTCATCGCAGCAGCAGTGACAGCTGTGGGTCACCCGCTCGCCCGCTCGCCCGCCCGCCTGGCAGGCAACAGGCGCCCGTTTGATGCCCTGAACGGGAGGCCAGCATAGGCAGGCAGAGCCAACGAAAACAGGAGACCAAATCCGGAGTTCCGCCCGCGCGTCCACGCTGCTCACTGCCGAACATAGCCGTTCATTGCCGCTCACTGCCGCTTCATTGTTGCTCATTGCCCTTCATCGTGAACACATTGCCGTCCGTCGCCGCTCTCGAACACGTGCATCGCCGCCGCCAAATATCATGCTCAATCGCACATCGCTGCCAAGCGCGTTCGCCGCTGGAATGGAAGATTCGGACCCGGTCGTACTAATTCCGGAGCGGTGGGGGCAGTGGGCCTTCGGGCTCGCGCTGCCGTCAACGCTCCAGGGTTACTTGTTCTTCGTGCTCTGCCTGCTTATCCTGGCCTTCACCATGGCACTGCACATTACGCTTTCGGCCGAAAGTATGCGGCTCGACCGCCAGCTGGCCACGCTTGAAGAAGAGTACGCCCGCGTCGAGCGCATCAACGCCAACCTGGTGTGGGAGATCTCGCAGTCCACCTCGCTGGCCGACGTGCACGCCCAGGCGGTCGCGGCGGGCTACGCACCCATCTCCGAATTCAAGTACGTGGTGGTTGGCAGTGATGAGTCCGCCGCTGAGCTTGGCGCCGAAGTGGCCACCAACGCAGGCCAGTTCTCGCTGGCACCCTCTGCCGCCAACCCCGTCATCGTCTTTGGCGGAGCCGCAGCAACTACGGCAGCAAGCACGCCGCAGCAGAGCGCGCTGATTCAGACGCCGGGCATCGCGCTGCCACCCGCCGGCACAGAAGCTGCGGACGTTGCAGATGTTGTCTCACAGGGGATGGACGCTTCGCCGGCCTGGCGCGACACCTTCAGCGTGGAAGGGCTGCGCGCCGCCGCCGACGAGACGTGGAGTTGGATTCGGGACCGCCTTCCACACCGACAGTAGCCCGGGAAACAGCCGGGCGAGCGTTGGGAGATGTTTGCACACGGGGCCGTTGCCCGTGCGCATGCGTCGCTGCAGGGGCGGGGGGATGCAGAGTTCACAAGCCGTTCGTTGCCGCTCGTTGCCGCTCGTTGCCGCTCACCGACGCCCATCGCCGCCTGCACCATCCATCGCCGCTCGCCGAAGATCATCGCTGCCCCTCACACTTCATCGCCGCCGCAACCGCCGCAGCCGTCGCCGCCCGCACCGCCACCCCAAGGGCTGCCGGCGCCGGCGTCCGAACCGCAGAGCGTTCACTCCTCACCGTTTGAGCTGCCGACCGGTTCTGACTCTGGGATTGTGACTCTGAAGAACGCTGTTGCCATGGCTGCTTTCGCCGCCGCTTTCATCACCGCCCACGTTGCCGCTTTCGTCGCCGCAAGAAGAGCCGGATCGTATGGTCAAGAGCACATCCCCCTTGCCCGTGCCGCGCGGGTCTGCCGCATCGCCGCCGGGCGAGCCAACCGGGCGCAGAGCAGCTGCCGGGCCCCCGGTGCCGGCTCTGCTTGAGCTGGAAGCAGCCGACGCGCCGACGAACCGAACAGCCTCTATCGAGGCCGAGCCTCCACTCTCGCTCAATGATCGCCGGAACTGGCGCATGCGGGTGCTGGTGGCCGGTCTCCTTGTCTTTACAACCGTGCTGGTGGTGCGCCTCTTCTCGCAGCAGATCGTCAGCTGGGGGTTGAGCGTGCCCGTGGGCGAAGGGCACTCCGGTTCACCGGCCCGCGGCACCATTGTCGACCGCAACGGCCTGCTGCTCGCCGCCGACCGCTTCTACTACTCGCTGGCCGTCACCGCCAATAACCTGAAGACCGAGCAGCAGCGCCGCACGGTTGCCGAACAGCTCGAGATGCTGGTTGGCCTGCCCGCAAACCGCACGCTGGCGCTGCTCACCCAGTGGCAGGAGTTGCCCTACCTCGAGTTGGCCAAGGCGATTCCGGTCGCGCAGGGCGAACGCATCCTCGCCTACCAGGACCAGCTCTTCGCCGAAAACGAGGTCTTTCCGCTGCGCCACGTCTTCCTGACGCCGGCGCCCAAGCGCCACTATCCGCAGGGTACGCTGGCGGGGCACATCCTCGGCTTTGTCAACCTCGAGCGCAATCCGTATTACGGCATCGAGGCCTATTACGACCGCTACCTAGCCGAAAACACGAACGTCACCTTCACCGACACGCCGCAGAAGAGCCTTGCTGCGCTATCGCCCACCCTGCGTCGCTACTTGCCCTCGCCCGCCGGCAAAGACCTGGTGCTCACCATCGATTCCACCATCCAGTGGATCGCCGAAGAGGAGCTGAAGAAGGGCGTCGAGCAGTACAAGGCGGTGCGCGGCACGATCATCGTGCAGGACCCGCATACCGGCGCCATTCTGGGCATGGCGAGCTACCCGAACTACGACCCCAACCGCTACGGCGGCGCCGACTTCAGCCAGTTCCTCAACCCGGCGATCAGCGAGCTCTACGAACCGGGTTCGGTCTTCAAGGTCGTCACCATGGGCGCCGGGCTGGATACGGGGGTGATCACCCGCACCACGCCCTTCAACGACCCCGGCGTGATCAGCATCGGCGGGCGGCCGATCTTCAACAGCCAGCTGATCGGCTACGGCAATGTCACCGCCGAGGACGCGCTGGCGCTCTCGCTCAACGTCGTCACGGCGCAGGTGGCGCTGAAGGTGGGCACCAGCCCCTTCTATGACTACGTGCGCCGCTTCGGCTTTGGCTCGGCCACCGAGATCGACCTCGCCGGCGAGGTGGCCGGCCTGCTCAAGACACCGGGCGACCCGCTCTGGAGCGAATCGGACCAGGGCACAAACTCCTTTGGCCAGGGCATCGCCGTCACACCGCTGCAGATGCTCAACGCCGTCTCGTCGATTGCAAACGGCGGCAAGCTCATGCGCCCCTATGTGGTGCAGGCGCGCGTTGCCGACGGCCAGGTGCTCGAGACCGAGCCCACCGTGATCCACCAGACGATGAACCCCACCGCCGCCGCCGACCTGACAGCGATGATGGTGACCACCGTCAACAAGGGCAACAAGCGGGCGCGGGTCGAAGGCTACGAGGTGGCGGGCAAGTCGGGCACGGCGCAGATTCCCACCCTGGACGGCTACCTGGTGGACCAGGTGAACGCCAGCTTTGTGGGCTTTGTGCCGGCCAACGAGCCTGCGATTGCGATCATCGTGCGGCTGGAGAAACCCGACCAGAAGGTAACGCTCTGGGCGAGCGAGAACGCGGCGCCGATCTTCTCGGCCGTCGCCAAGCGGGTGCTCGAGCAGTTGAACGTGCCGCCCGACGCCGTGCGCAGCGCCGTATCCGGCACGCTGCCCACCGACGGCGCCTCCGCAGAGCAGGAAGCCCCGGCCGCACCCTGATCTTGTCGTCGCGCAGAAAGGAATGGGTTGTGGGCGGTCCCACCGTCGAAAGCCGGATCACACTGCATACGCTGTGGCAAGCGCTGGCCGGCTCGCTGCCGCCCATGGCGCTGCAGCCGCGCCGCCTGCCCTTTGCCACCCTCGACAGCCGCGACATTGCGCCGGGCGACCTCTTCATCGCCCAGGCCGGCCAGCAGACCGACGGCCATCACTACATAGAGGCGGCCCTACGCCAGGGCGCCGGCGCTGTGCTCTGCGAAGCGCGCGGGCGCGCCGCAGCGCTGGCCGCCGGCGCCGCCGTCGTCGACTGTACACGCGTGGCCCAGAGCGGCAGCGCCGGCGTCAGCGTAACCGGCGCGCTGGGCGGCGCCGTCGCTTTTCTGGTCGAGAACGCAACTGCGGGCCTGCAGGCGGTGGGCGCCTTCCAGCGCCTGCACCGCACGCAGCCGGCGCTCTACACGATCGGCATCACCGGCAGCGTGGGCAAGACCAGCACCAAGGAGCTGGTTGCAGCTGTGATGCGCGACCGCTACGAGACGCTCTATTCGGCGGGCAACCTCAACAGCGAGCAGGGGCTGCCGCTTACGCTGCTGGGGCTGGACCACAGCCACGAGTGCGCCGTGCTCGAGATGGGCATGTACGACCTGGGCGAGATCGAAGCGCTCTGCCGGCTGGCCCGCCCAACCATGGGCATCATCACCAATGTGGGGCCCGTACACCTCGAGCGCCTGGGCACAATCGAGAACATCCAGCTCGCCAAGGCCGAGCTGGTGCGCAGCCTGCCCGCGGCCGACGACGGCGGCGTCGCTATCCTGAACTGGGATGACCCGCGCGTGCGCGCCATGGCCGAGTGGACGCCGGCGCGCGTCTACCGCTACGGCCAGAGCGAAGAGGCCGACCTGTGGGCCGACGAGATCAGCAGCGCCGGGCTGGACGGCATCCGCTTCCGCTTCAACGAGCGGCTGCCCGGCGGCAAGGTGGATAGCCTGCATGTGCGCGTGCCGCTGCTGGGGCGCCACAGCGCACACACCGCCCTGCGCGCCGCCGCCGCCGGCCGCGTGCGCGGTATGGAATGGCCCGAGATCGTCACCGCGCTGCAGAACCTTTCGAGCCAGCTGCGGCTGGTCACCGCCAAGGGCATCCACGGCAGCACGATCATCGACGACACCTACAACGCCAGCCCCGAGAGCACAATCGCCGCGCTCAACCTGCTGGAAGACCTGACCCCCAGCGCCGAAGGGCGGCGCATCGCCGTGCTGGGCGACATGCTGGAGCTGGGCTCGTACGCACGCGAGGGGCACAAGCTGGTGGGCGCCCGCGCCGCCCGCGTGGTGGACCTGCTGGTGACGGTGGGCAACCTGGGGCGGGCAATCGGCGAGGAAGCGCTGGCTTCCGGGCTAAGCCATGACCGGGTTTTGATCGTAGAAAGTGATCGCGACGCAGTCTCGCTGCTGCACGGCGCGCTACGCGCGCACGATCTGGTGCTGGTGAAGGGCAGCCGCGCCGTGGGCATGGATGCCGTCGTCGCCGACATCGCCGAAGGGCGCGACCAGCCCGCGCCCCCCATGGGCTAAGGCGGCTGTCGCAATCGACCGGCCGGGAACGCCGCACCCCTCCACAATCGGCGGCGCCCGGGTAGATAGGACGAAGCAATGGCCTTTGCACTGACGCTGGGCACGGTCAGCTTTATCATCGCCGTCATCTGGGGCAAGCCGCTGATCGCGCAGCTCAAGCGCTGGGGGATCGGCAAGCAGATCCGCATCGAGGGGCCCGAGAGCCATCAGTACAAGACGGGCACCCCCACCATGGGCGGCGTTCTCTTTGTGGTGCCCGTGCTGCTGATTACCGGCGTGCTCAACTTCTTCAACCTGTGGGGCTTCAACCTGATTGGGCAGAGCACGCTGATCCTCTTCTTCTGCGTCGCTTCGCACGCGGTGCTGGGCGCGGTGGACGACTGGCAGGGCGTCAAGGGGCTGCGCGGCAAGGGCGAGGGCATGAGCGCACGCATGAAGAGCAGCTTCCAGCTCATCTTTGCCACCGTCATCGCGCTGATCCTCTACTATGGGCCGCCCCACTGGGACTACATGGGCGTACCCCGCATCGAGGAATTTGTGCGCATTGGCCCGCTCATCATCCCGGTGACGATCTTTCTCATCGTTGCCATGAGCAACGCCGTGAATCTGACCGACGGTCTGGACAGCCTGGCCGGCAGCACCGCGATGGTGAGCTTCACCTGCTACGGCACGATCGCGTTCCTGCAGGCGCAGATCTACCTTACCGCCTTCTGCTTTACGATCGTGGGCGCGCTGCTCGCCTTCCTCTGGTTCAACGCCCACCCCGCCCAACTAATCATGGGCGACACGGGCAGTCTGGCGCTTGGCGCGACGCTTGGCCTGGTGGCGGTGATGACCGGCCAGTGGCTGCTGCTGCCGGTGGTGGCGCTGGTCTTTGTGGCGGTCGCGGCGTCGGTCACGATCCAGGTGACGTACTTCAAATGGACCAAGCGGCGCTATGGCGAAGGGCGGCGCGTCTTCCGCATGGCGCCGCTGCACCACCACTTTGAACTGATGGGCTGGAGCGAGATGCAGGTGAAGGAGCGCTTCTGGATCGCAAGCGTGCTTGCGGGGATGCTAGGCGTGGCGCTGGCGTTGATTTAGCGAGAAGAGATCGAGAAGCGAGAAGCGAGAAGACAGCAGGCTGTCGGCGATCGAGGATCGGGGAGGAGCGGGGCGGCTGATTTCTTCCCCTGTGACGATGACGTGGGGACGGCGGGAAAGTGACGGCGAGTTCGCAGGTGTTGGGCGCCCGAGACGGCAGTTGGAGCATACGTGACGAACCATCGAGCCATTGCGCAGCAGTTTGAAGGCAAGCAGGTGCTGATCCTGGGGCTGGCGCGCCAGGGGCTGGCGCTTGCCCGCTTCTTTCTGCGCACGGGCGCGCACGTCACCATCAGCGACCTCGCGCCGCAGGCCAAACTCTCCACCGAGAGCGCCGAAGCTGCGGCGCTGGGCGCACAGCTGGCGCTGGGCGGCCACCCGCTCGCGCTGCTCGACGGCTGCGACCTGCTCTGCCTGAGCGGCGGCGTGCCGGCACAGAGCGAGATCGTGCGCAAGGCGGTCGCACGTGGCATTCCGCTCAGCAACGACAGCCTGCTCACGCTGCAGCTCGCCCACGAACGGCGTCTGGGGCCAACCATCGCCATCACCGGCAGCAGCGGCAAGACGACCACCACCACGCTCGTCGGCCGCATGCTCGAAGCAAGCGGGCTGCGCGCGCACGTGGGCGGCAACATCGGCACGCCGCTGATCGACCGCCTCGACACCATTCAGCCCGGCGAGCCGATTGTGCTCGAACTGAGCAGCTTCCAGCTCGAGCTCTTTGACCCGGCCACGGCCTGGGGCAGCCTCGAGGGAATCGGCCCGGACGTTGCCGCGATCCTCAACGTCACGCCCAACCACCTCGACCGCCACCCATCGATGGCGGCCTACGCCGCAGCCAAGCTCAACCTGCTGCGCCGGTTCGGCACAGGCGCCGGCCTCGTCCTCAACGCCGACGACGCCGTCACCGGCGCGCTGGCCGCACAGCTTGCGCCGTCTTTTACCCATTTGGACTTTGCCCCACCGCTGCCACCTGCGTGGAACATCGAACCCCTCATCGCCGACCTCCTTCCCGCGCTCAACGTACCCGGGCTTGCACTGCAGCCCTTCAGCCGGATTCACCCGCTCGATTCCGGCGCCTGGATGGAAGGGGAGATGCTGATGTTCAACCGCAAAGTGATCTGCCACCGCGACGAGGTGCGCCTGCGCGGCGACCACAACGTAAGCAACCTGCTCGCCGCCGCCGCCATCAGCGGGCTGGCCGGCGCTTCGGTCGAGAGCATGGCGCAGGTCGCGCGCAGCTTCGAAGGCGTGCACCATCGCCTGGAGCGGGTGCTCGAGCGCAACGGTGTCAGCTGGATCAACGACAGCATCGCCACCTCGCCCGAGCGCGCCATCGCCGGCCTGCGCTCGTTCGACCCCGCACGCGAGTCGATCATTCTGCTGGCCGGCGGCAAGGACAAGAACCTGCCCTGGGATAAGTTCGCCGACGAGGTGCTGACGCGCGTCAGCTTTCTGATTGGCTTTGGCCAGGCGGGCAGCATGATTGTGGAGACAGTGCGCGCCCGCGCCGAAGAAGCGATGCCGCGCGCCGGCCATCTGCCCGGCCTGGCCGTGGTGCTGCGCCTGGACGACGCCGTGGAGCTGGCAGCGCGCGCGGCGCAGCCGGGTGCGGTGGTGCTGCTTTCGCCCGGCGGCACCAGCTACGACGCCTATCGCGACTTCGAAGCGCGCGGGCTGCACTTCCGCGAGCTGGCCGAAACCTACGCCGCGCTCGCCGCCGACGAGCTGCCCAGCGGCGCGCCCGTGCGCCCCGCCCACGCCACCGAGGGCGCCGGCTAGCCGTGTCCGCCTCTCCAACAGCCCTGGCGCAAAATGCATTGCGCGTTTTGCGAAAAGATGGGGTACCATAGCAGCACAGCAGCGGCCGCCACCCGCAGCCGCCAAACGTAGATCATCATCGCTGCCGACGAACACTGCTGCCTTCATTGCTGCCGGACATCGGGTCTATGTCTCGTCCCTCCGCGACACCTTCGCTGCGCTCCACCCCCGGCAGTTTCGACTGGGGGCTGATGGCCATTGTCACCGCCATGCTCATCTATGGGCTGGTGATGGTCTTCAGCGCCAGTTACCCGTACAGCATCCTCGGCGAGAATCAGAACCCGTGGTACTTCGTCGGCCTACAGCTGGCGTGGATCGGCGTTGGGCTGGCTGTGATGCTGGTCGCAGCGCGCATCCCCTACATGGTCTGGGAGAAGTGGAGCGTGGCGCTGATTGCGCTGACGCTGATTGTGCTGATTGTGCTGCTGGTCTTTGGCAGCGAGCGCTTTGGCGCCACGCGCACCTTTGTGGGCGGCCGCATTCAACCTAGCCAGCCGGCCAAGGTGATCATCACCATCTATGTGGCGGCGTGGCTGGCAAGCAAGGGCAGCCGCATCCGCAACGTCAGCGTGGGACTGCTGCCCTTCAGCGTGGGTATGGGCTTTCTCACCGTGCTGATCGTGCTCCAGCCCTCCATCAGCACCGCCGTGCTGATTGTGGTGACGGCATCGGTCATGTTCTTCATCGCCGGCGCAGCAGTGGGGCAGCTGGCCGTGATTCTGGCCGGCGCTTCGGCGACCTTCTGGCTGATCATCCGCTACAGCTCCTATGCCGGAGACCGGCTGTGGAACTACATCGATTCGATCGGCAACCCGCTCACCAGCAACGAGTTCCAGGTGCAGCAGACGGTGCAGGCGCTGACGACGGGCGGGCCGACGGGCGTGGGCATCGGCCGCGGCACCGCGCAAATGCCCGGTTTCGTTCCTCTGGCGTGGAGCGACAACATCTACGCCGTCATCGGCGAAGAGCTGGGGCTGATCGGCACGCTGCTGGTGATTGTGCTCTTTGGCCTGCTCGCCTATCGCGGGTTGACGATTGCCATGCGCACGCGCGACCCCTTCGGCATGCTGCTCGCCATCGGCCTCACCACCATGATCACGATCCAGGCCATGCTCAACATGGCGGTGGTGGTGGCGGTGGTGCCGCCCACCGGCGTGCCGCTGCCCTTCTTCAGCTACGGCGGCAGCTCACTGGTGACGGCCATGGCCGCCATCGGGCTGCTCTTCAGCATCAGTCGCTTTGGGCCAAGCGTTCGGCCGCGCGCCCCCGCAGCGGGGCAGGCGGGCCGCAGCCCGGGCGCAGCCGGTTCAGATGCCACAAGGTCGGTATCGCATGCGAGTGATGATCTCGGGCGGGGGAACGGGGGGGCACGTCTATCCAGCGCTGGCGGTAGCCGCCGAGCTGCCCCAGGCGGCCGGACAAGCACCGTCCGCCGCAGCGCCAAGCAGCCCCCATCCGGCCGTTGAGCTGCTGTGGGTCGGCAGCGCGGACGGCATGGAGCGGCAGCTCGTCGAGCGTGAGGGCATCGCGTATGCCGGCGTCTCGACGGGCAAGCTGCGGGCAACGAACCCGCTCAAGGCGGCGCGTTCGCTGGCGAGCATTGCCGTCGGCGTGCGCCAAAGCTTGGCGCTGATCGCCAAGTTTCGCCCCGACGTCTGCTTTGTCACGGGCGGCTATGTGAGCGCCCCGGCGGTTGTGGCCTGCGCCATCCGCCGCGTGCCGATCTGCATCTACCTACCCGACATGTCGCCCGGCTACACAATCCGCTGGATGAGCCGCCTGGCGCAGCGTGTTTGTGTGAGCTTCCCCGAGGTTGCGCCCTTCTTTGGCGGCGAAGCGCCGGCGGGCAAGGCCGTTGTCACCGGCTACCCGGTGCGCGCCGAGCTGGTGCAGTGGGCGCAGGATCGCGGCGCCGCCCGCGCTCACCTGGCCCAGGTGCTGCAGCTGCCGCTGGACGACGGGCTGCCGTTGGTGCTGGTGTGGGGAGGCAGTTCCGGCTCGCGCCTGATCAACACCTCGACGTGGGGGGCGCTGGCCGAGGTGACGCCCATTGCCCATGTGCTGCACGTGGTGGGAACGCGCGACTGGCCGCTTTGGCAGGCGCGCGCGGCCGAGGTGGCGCAGAATCTGGGAGCCGAGCTGATGGCGCGCTATCACCCGGTGGACTACCTGCATGGCGAGATGGCGCCCGCGCTGGCTGCGGCCGATTTGAGCGTGGCGCGCGCCGGCGCCAGCACGCTGGGCGAGTTCCCCCTGGTTGGGCTGCCCTCCATCCTGGCCCCGCTTTCGAGCGTGAACCAGGAGGCCAACGCCGAGCTGCTGGCCCACCATGGCGGCGCCGTGATTGTGACCGATGAGTTCGTTCCCCAACTGCTGGCGCCCACACTCACCAGTCTGCTACAGGACGCCGAGCGCCGCCGCAGCATGGAACAGGCGCTGCGCACACTGGCCCGCCCGCAGGCGGCGCTGGCCATTGCCCACCAGATTGTGGCGCTGGGGCGGCGCGTTGGGCGCGTGCAAACGCCCGCATCGCAAAGGGCCCTCGCATGAATTCAGACACCCAGGCACTCTTTGCCCTGCTCGTCTATCTGAGCTTCTTCGCCTGGATTGGCTGGCGGCGTGGCCTGCGCAGCGAGCTGACCGTCTTTCTCGTCGCACTGCTCAGCTGGGTGCTCCTCCAGGAGCGCGGCAGCATCTTTGTGCGCGTCACCAACCTGGGCGTCAAGTTCCTGGCCCTGCTCGGCACGGGCCTGGCCACCGGCAACATCGACGAGGCCAACCTCAATACCACCGGTGACTTTGTCGCCACCGACGCGCAGGACACCTTTCTCTTCCTGCTCTGGGTGCTGATCCTCTTTGCCACCTATGTGCTTACCAGCCGCCCCGGTTTCGCCAAGGGCAGCAAGAAGGGTGGCTGGGCGGCGGTGGTGGGCGGTCTCAACGGCCTGCTGCTGCTTGCCGTGCTGATGCCCAAGCTGAGCACGCTCTACACCAGCTCCGTCGCCGGGCAGACGGGCGAAGCGCCGTTGGCGACCTTTGCCCGCCTCGTCACCCAGTTCATCACCTTCTTCGTCGACGCAGTGCGCGACTTCTGGAACTGGATCAGCCCGCTCTCGCCGATGACGCTGCTGATCGTGATCAGCGTCGTGCTCGGCCTTGCCGCGCTCACGCTGCGCCGCTCGAGCAAGGCCAAGGGGTAAGCAGAGAGCGGGGGCGCCTGCGCCACAGTGCGCTCCCGCCACAACGCAGCTCTCGCCGCTGACCACATCGCAGCCCCAGCCGGACCCGCCTATGAGCCCCGTACAGTACATCTTTATGGCTATCGCCCTCACCATCATGCTGGTGGGGGTGGTGCGCGGCTACGACAAGGAGCTGGGCAACACGATCGTCTTCATGATCACGATCGCGGTCTTTGGCTTCTTCGAAGCGCGCTACGAGCAGCGGCTGATTAACTTCGCCGCCAGCGTCTTCGGCGTGCAGAACAGCGCCTCGTTTCTCTTCCTCTTCTACACGCTGATCTTCGTCGGTATTGTCTTTTCCAGCTACAACGGGGTCACCTTCAACTATGGCGGCAAGCCGATCACCGGGCTGGCCGGCAGCCTGATCAGCCTGGGCGTGGGGCTCTTCAACGGCTACCTGATCGCCGGCACGCTCTGGTACTATGCCAACAAGTTCGGCTACCCGCTCATGAATCTGGGTGGCCCGGCCAGCGGCGGCGCGCTCGAAGTGCTGCCGCCCACCGTCTTCCCCGACCCGCTCTTCTGGGTGGTGCCCGCAGCCGTGCTCCTGATCTTGCGCGTGCGCGGCTGACAACCCTGGCCGTTCACAGCGCGGCCCCGGCCGTGCGGCAGCGGCGGCTGATCGTGGGCGGCGGGGGAAGCAGCCCTCCCTGAACTTCGGGTACAATCGCGACAGACCCCGTTCAGCTTGCCGCGCACGGGGCTGCCTGCCCTCTCCCAGCTCCCGGCCCTGCCCTTCAGGAAACGCATGAAACGTCGTTCACCCTCGCAGTGGCTGCCCTGGCAGCAGAAGCTGGCCAACGCCGACCCGTCGCTGCGCGTCCACCTGCTGGGCATCGGCGGTTCGGGGCTCAGCGCCATTGCCGCCGTGCTGCTCGATCAGGGCATGCAGGTGAGCGGCAGTGACCGCACGCTGAGTGCCGCCGCCGTTGCGCTCGCCCAGCGTGGCGCGCGCATCTGCGAAGGGCAGCGCGCCGAGAACCTGACTACCCTGCCCGCCGAGCAACTCCCTGACGTCGTCCTCATCAGCAGCGCGATCGACGCCGCCAACCCCGAACGGGCGGCGGCCGAGGCGTTGGGTCTGCCCGTTGTCAAGCGCAGCGACTTTCTCTCCTACCTGCTGGCGCGCCGCTCGGTGATCGCCGTCGCCGGCACCCACGGCAAGAGCACGACGACCTCGATGATCGTCAAGCTGCTGCGCGAGGTGGGCATCGTCTGCGGCTACATCATCGGTACAGTGCTGCCCGGCTACGGCAGTGGCGCCGCCGGCACCTCGCCCTGGTTTGTGATCGAGGCCGACGAATACGACCACATGTTCCTGGGCCTGACGCCCGCCGTGGCCGTGCTCACCAACGTCGAGTGGGACCACCCCGACTGCTTCCCCACCCCCTCCAGCTTCCGTCGCGCCTTCATGCAGTTTGTGGATCTGGTGCCGCGCCACGGCCTGATCATCTCGTGCGGCGACGACGAGGGCGCGCGCCAGGTGCAGGCCTACAGCGCCTCGCGCGGGCCGGGCTGGATCACCTATGGGCTGAGCGAGGGGGTAGACCTGCGCGCCACCAACGTCATTGCGCAGCCTGGCGCCGGTTCGTGCGCCGAGCTTTCGTGGTGGAACGCACCCGCCGGCACGCTGCAGGTGAGCGTGCCCGGGCTGCACAATGTGCGCAACGCGCTGGCCGCGCTGGCCGTGGCCTCGTGGTGCGGCGTGCCCTTCGACGTCGCGCTGCCGCCGCTGCAGGCCTTTGGCGGCACGGCGCGCCGCTTCGAGCTGAAGGGCATGGCCGGCGGCGTCACCGTGCTCGACGACTACGCCCACCACCCCACCGAGATCGAGGCCACACTCGCCGCCGCCCGCAAGCGCTACCCAAGCAGCCGCATCTGGGCGCTCTTCCAGCCCCACACCTTCAGCCGCACACGCACCATGCTCTACCGCATGGGCGACAGCTTTGAGCATGCCGACGCCGTCATCGTCACCGACATCTACGCCGCACGCGAGGCGTTTGATCCCACGGTCAGCGCCGCCGAGCTGGTGGCGTCAAGCAACCATCCGCAGATTCGCCACGTGGGCGCCTTGGCCGACGCCGCCGCCACGCTCATCGACGAGCTGCGCCCCGGCGACGTGCTGCTGACGCTGGGCGCAGGGGACGGCAACAGCGTGGGCGAGCGCGTGCTGGCCGCCCTGCGTGCGCGCGACGCTGCGGCTGCCCCCGTTGCCACGTCCTCTGCCGCCGCATCATCCGCAGCCGAGGGAGCGCAGCCATGACGCAGCTCGACGACAGCGCGCTGCGCCGCATGGGCTTGACGCTGCGTGCGGACGTTCCACTCGCCGCGCTCACCACCATGAAGGTGGGCGGCCCGGCCGAGCACTTCGTCACCGTTGGCACCATGGAGCAGATGCGCCACGTGGTGCGCTGGGCGCACGAGGTGCAGCTGCCCTACTTTGTGCTGGGCGGCGGCAGCAACCTGCTGATCAGCGACGCCGGCATCCGCGGGCTGGTGATCCACAACCGCTGCCGCGAGGTGCGCATCGACGACGCGCCCTGCTGTGTTTGGCCCTTCGACGACCGCCCCTACCTCTTTGCCGAAGCGGGCGCGCCCACCGGCGGCGCCGCGCGCTTCAGCGTCAACGCCGGGCTTACCGGCTTTGAATGGGCAATCAGCGTGCCGGGCACGATTGGCGGGCTGGTGCTGGGCAATGCCGGCGCCCACGGCAGCGAGGCCAAAGATACCTTCGAGTACGGCTGGATGCTCGATGCGCAGGGCGAGCATGTGGAGTTTCGCGTCGAGCAGATGGCCTACGGCTACCGCGATTCAAGCTTCAAGCGCGCGCGGCCGCTGCGCGCCGGCTTCGCCCCCGTCATCCTCTGCGCCAACTTCCGCCTGCAGCCTGGCGACAGCGAGGAGATTCGCGCGCGCGCCGATACCTATCTGGCCCACCGCCGCCGCACGCAGCCCACCGAGCCAAGCCTGGGCAGCACCTTCGTCAACCCGCCTGGCGACTTTGCCGGCCGCTTGATCGAAGCCGCAGGGCTGAAGGGCGCTCGCGCGGGCGGCATCGAAGTGAGCCGGCTGCACGCCAACTTCCTGATCAACCCCGGCGGCGCAGGCACTGCCACGGCCGCCGACATGGTGGCGCTGATGCGGCGCGTGCGCGCCGAAGTGGGCGAGCGTTTTGGCGTGACGCTTGTGCCCGAAATCCAGCCCGCCGGCGAGTGGCAGGGCGTCGACGACCTCTTCGCGCTCGAGGATGCGCCTGTCCTGGCTCCCGCCACCCTTCCCGCCGCAGATCGCACTGCTGCCGCACCGGAGAACCAGTGACCATGAATTCGTTTCCACCCCGCCCGCACCCTGCCGACGACAGCGACGAAAGCGCCGCCGCGCGCCGCGAGAAGAGCCGGGAGCGGCGCGCGCTGCGCGTGGGCGTGCTCTTCGGCGGGCGCAGCAGCGAGCATGAGGTGTCGCTCAACAGCGCGCGCAACGTGATGGACGCGCTGCACGCCGCGGGCCACACCGTGATCCCGATCGGCATCTCGCAGCAGGGACGCTGGATTGGCGCCACCGACGCCCACGCCCAGTTGGCGCAGGCGGCCGAGCAGCGGCTGCTGACGGTGGCCAACGCCGGCGGCGCGCCGCTTGCGCCCATCCACGCCGCGCCCACCAACGGCGCCGCCGCACACCCTGCGCCACCGCGCCCCGAACCCGATTCGTGGGCGCTGCTGCCGCGCACCAGCGCAGGCAGCGGCTTCCCCACCGTCGATGTGATCTTCCCCGTTCTGCACGGCCCCTTTGGCGAAGACGGCACGGTGCAGGGGCTGCTCGAAATGGCCAACGTGCCCTACGTGGGCTGCGGCGTGCTCTCGAGCGCGGTGAGCATGGACAAGGTGATCGCCCGCAAGCTCTTTGCCGACGCCGGCCTGCCCCAAGTGGCCTGGAGGCAGGTGCTGCGCGCCGACTGGCGGGCCGACCCCGAGCCGATCCTGGATGCGCTGCCCGCCGAGCTGGGCTGGCCGCTCTTTGTGAAGCCGGCCAACCTGGGCAGCAGCGTCGGCATCAGCAAGGCGCGCGACCGCGCCGGCCTGCGCGACGCGCTCGATGCGGCGGCGCGCTACGACCGCAAGCTGATTGTGGAGGCCGCGGTCCCCAACGCGCGAGAGATCGAGGTCAGCGTGCTGGGCAACGACGCGCCGATCGCCAGCGTGCCGGGCGAGATTGTGCCGGGCGACGAGTTCTACTCCTACGCCGCCAAGTACCTGGACGACAACAGCGACCTGCTCATCCCCGCCCCGCTGGACGAGGAGACTGCGGCCCGGCTGCGCAGCATGGCGCTGGCCGCCTTCCGCGCCGTCGACGGCAGCGGCCTGGCGCGCGTCGATTTCCTGGTCGACGGCGCAAGTGGCAAGGTCTATCTCAACGAGATCAACACGCTGCCCGGCTTTACGCGCATCAGCATGTACCCCAAGCTGTGGGAGGCCAGCGGCGTCAGCTACGCCGAGCTGGTGGACCGGCTGGTGCAGCTGGCACTCGAGCGCTTTGCAGACACGCGCGAGAATGTCACAACGCGCGAGTAGCCGCCCTGCATTGGGCACAATGCCGGCGCCAACCGCATGTTGCCGAAGCTAACCAGCGCCGCCCGCACTCTCTTGCGGGCGGCGCTTCTTTGCCGTTGCAACGTATTGCACGCCACTTCGCTGTGAGCCGCAATGAGCCGCTAACGCCGCGCCCAGCTCGCTTTTGAACAGATTCTGTGACTATGCGATCGGCGCGCCGTTCGATTTGTCTACGCTCTACAGAAAGCACCCCCATCTGCCCATTCGCCGATTTTGCTACTTTCCATTTCGCACAGAAACGAGTATGATTGCCGAACGCCACCTTGCCCAAGGCGCCGCCTGTTGCCCACAGCGCAGCGAACGCAATCGCTCCTGAGCCGATTTGCGCCGCAAATGCAACAGCCGGCTCCGCACAGGCCATGCGCTCCTTCATCGCAACCTTCATCTCAACCATCGCTGCCGGCCTGCTGCATCTGCACATCGCTCTCCCATTGCCGCATTCCTGACGTCGCCGCTTGCAACGCTGCTTTTCAGGCGCCCGTTCTTGGGCAGACATTGAGCCACATGGCACCCGCATCGCAGAGCCGCTCCAGCCGGCTTCCCCAATCCACAGCCTATCCCGCGGCGCCCTACTCCAGGGCGCGCGCCGATTCGTCCGCCGACGCCAACGCAACGGCGGCGCTCGCGCGTAGCCGCGCCCGCTCGCAAGCGCGCCGGCGCCAGGCCGTCAGCAACCGGCTGCAGCGCTTCGAATCGGTGCTGCCGGCGGCCTGGCTGCGCGCGCTGCCCGGCGCCACCAACTCCCTCCTGCTCCGATCTTCCGACATGCTCGCCGGTGGCCGCACGGCGCCAGGCTATTCGTCGCGCACGGTTGGGCGCGGGCGGAGCGGCGCGCTGGCGCAGCTTGGCTTCAGCGGCCTGCGCTGGAGCAAGCTCCTGAGCCTGATGCTGCTCTCCGCCGCCTGCGCCGCGCTCTTCTGGTTCCAAACCGACGATCGCTGGTATGTGGACGCCGCCGACGTCGAGGTGCGCGGCACGGCGCTCGTCAACCCCGGCATCCTGGCCCAGGCGGCCGATGTGCAGGGCTGGAATGTCTTCTGGCTGCGGCGCGACGAGCTGCGCGACAAACTTGCGCAGCACCCGTGGGTAGACGAGGTGCGCGTCGCCTTTGCCGTCAGCCCGGCCAACGGCGGCGACACGAAGATTCGGCTCACGGTGCAAGAGGCGCCGGTGGTGGGCGTCTGGGCCACCGAGAGCGGCGAGTTCCTGATCTCGCCCCACGGCGCCGCGCTGCCCGTGGTGCCCCCCTCGCCCGTGGGCTTGCCCCGCCTGATCGACCCCACCTTCGACGCCGCCGTGCCGGGCTCGCAAGTTGGCACGGCGATCGACACCGACATTGTGGCCAGCGCCCTCGCCCTCATCGAGCAGGTGGCCGGCGTGACCGAGGTGCGCTACAACAGCCAGGTGGGGCTGAACTTCAGCCTGCCCGGCGCGCCACTCTGGGTCTATTGGGGCGATGGCTCGCTGGCCGCCGAAAAGCTGGCCGCGCTCGAACTGGGGCGCCGCCTGGTGGCCATGGGCGATGTGAGCAAACCGATTCTAGACGTGCGCAACCCCAGCAAGCCGACGCTGCGCTAGCTGCGGGCGCCGGCGCGCCGGACCCTCTTCCGCGTCCGTTCTTCCGGCAGAGAAGGAACATCGTGCAACAATTCGTCAGCGCAATTGACATCGGCACAACCAAGATCTGCGCCCTGATGGCTGCGGTTGACTTCGACAGCCTGGGCCACCTGAGCCTGCGTGTGGTGGGCACAGGCACCTCGGCCAGCCGGGGCATTCGGCGCGGCGTCGTCGTCAACGTAGCCGAAGCCACAGCTGCGGTGGGCGAAGCGGTGACGGCCTGCGAGGCGCAAGCCAACGAGAACATGCTCAACGCGCTGGTGGGCATTGCCGGCAGCCACGTCACCACCCTCAACAGCAACGGCGTCAGCCCCATCGACCGCCGCCTGGGCGTCACGCAGAACGACATGCAGCGCGCGCTCGAGGCCGCACGCGCCGTGGCCCTGCCGCAGAACCAGGAAGTGATCCACACCATCGCCCGCCACTGGACAGTGGACGGCCAGGACCCCATCCAGCAGCCCGTGGGCATGACGGGCTACCGGCTGGAGGTGGACGCCCACATTGTGACCGCAGCCAGCAGCGCCGCCACCAACCTGGTGCAGTGCGTGCACAAGCAGGGTATCGACGTCAGCGTGCTGGTGCTCGAACCGCTGGCCAGCAGCAGCGCTGTGCTCAAGCCCGAAGAGCGGCGCATGGGCGTCGCCGTGGTCGATATGGGCGGCGGCACCAGCGACATCGCCATCTTCCGCGACGACGGCCTCTGCCACACGCAGGTGCTGGACATGGGCGGCAATCATCTGACGAACGACGTCGCCGTTGCCCTGCATACCCCGTTTGAGACCGCCGAGGGGCTGAAGGTGCGCTATGGCCATGTGGTGCCCGAGCGCATTGCCGCCGACGAGACGATCTGGGCGCAGGTCTTTGGCGACCGCTCGGAGCGCAACTTCAGCCGCCGCTTTGTCTGCGAAGTGCTTGAGGCGCGCGCCACCGAGATGTTCGAAATCATCAAGGATTCGATCCGCGACGCCGGCTACCTGGAGAAGCTGCCCGCCGGACTGGTGCTCACAGGCGGCGCCAGCCAACTGCAGGGCATGGCCGAGCTGGGGCGTTCGGTGCTGGGCATGCCGGTGCGCGTGGGCATGCCGCTGCCCTCGCTGCCGATCTTCGGCCTCAACCGCCAACTGCAGTCGCCGGCCTATGCCACCACCGTGGGGCTGCTGGCGTGGGGGCTAACGCCCGAAGCGCCGCAATGGGGCAAGCAGTACGTGGCCGACGCCCACGCCGCGCCCGAGGCCACCGGCGCCGGTGCTCCGGCCTGGCTGCTCAAGACGCGCGAGATCTTCCGCCACCTGCTGCCGGGCTGAGCTTCGCCCGCCGGCTCCCGGGCCGCACGCCGGCCCACCTGTTTGGCACCTGCACAGGAAGCAGCGCCCCAGGGGCGTTCCCTTGCCAGAGGGCCTGTGTTGACAACGTGCCGCCGCCCTCAACCAGGCGGCGCAGCGCAGTTTGCAGCAATGCAGTAGATGCAGGACGCAGCAGCGCATTTATGCAGCAGCAAGGGTGTGTTGTGCAGAGGGTCGTGCGGCTGTGGCCGTACGATGGCGGGCCGTACCGGGCTCGCGATGCTGGGGAAGTTTGACGCTGGGGAGATCGCCGCCGGATAGCAGGAACCTGTTCAAGGAGCCGAAAGACCATGACACGGAAGCCGACATCGCCGCAGTTTGTTGAGAACTTTGCACAGATCAAGGTGGTTGGCGTGGGCGGGGGCGGCCAGAATGCCGTCAACCGCATGATCGAAGAGGGCATCATGGGCGTCGAGTTCATCGCCGTCAACACCGATGCCCAGGCGCTGATGCTCTCGAATGCCCCGCAGCGGCTGCGCATCGGCGACAAGCTGACAAAGGGGCTCGGCTCGGGTGGAGACCCGTCGGTGGGCCAGCGCGCCGCCGAGGAGAGCCGCGAAGAGATCACGGAGATGATCAAGGGCTCCGATATGGTCTTCATCACCGCCGGCATGGGCGGCGGCACCGGCTCGGGCGCTGCGCCCGTGGTGGCCGAAATCGCCCGCGACCTCGGCGCGCTCACGATCGGCGTCGTCACCCGCCCCTTCACCTTTGAAGGCGCTGCCCGCCGCCGCGCCGCCGAAACCGCCATCGAGCAGATGGTCAAGAGCGTCGACACGCTCATCACCATTCCCAACGACCGCCTGCTCCAGATCGTCGACAAGAAGGTGGGGCTCAACCAGGCCTTCCGCACCGCCGACGACGTCCTGCGCCAGGGCATCCAGGGCATCAGCGAGCTGATTACCATCGCCGGCCTGATCAACCTGGACTTTGCCGACGTGCGCTCGATCATGCAGGACGGCGGCCCCGCCCTGATGGCAATCGGCCGCGCCAGCGGCGAGAACCGCGCCCGCGAGGCTGCCGAAAAGGCGATTCACAGCCCCATGCTCGACGTCTCGATCGATGGCGCTCGCTCGCTGATCTTCAACATTCGCGGCGGCGAAGAGATGGCGCTCTACGAAGTGCACGAGGCCGCCGAAGTGGTGCGCGCCAACGCCCACCCCGACGCCAACATCATCTTCGGCGCCGCGCTGGACCCAAGCATGGGCGACGATGTCCAGCTCACCGTCATCGCCACCGGCTTTGAGCGCATGAAGCAGACCGACCCCCTGGACTTCGGCAAGAGCCTCTTCGAGGCGCCGCGCCCGCAGGGGCAGGCCCAGGCACAGCCGCAGAGCCAGTCGCAGGGGCAGCCCTTTGCGCCGGCCGCACCGGCCAAGCCGGCCGACCCCGCCAAGGCGCCGAATGCCGACATCCTGGTGCGCACCTTCGACCGGGACGACCTCGACATTCCCGCCTTCCTGCGCCGCTCGCGGCAGAGCGGGCGGTAGGCAGCCCCGGCGTTCCCCGCCCCGCCCACAGGCGAGCAGCAGGCGGCAGCGCCGGCGACTTCCCCCACACCACACACCCGCAGGCGGCCGGAAACGTTCCGGCCGCCTTGCCGCGTCCGCCCACTTTTCCCTCTCACCTCATCGCACCTCATCTGACGTGCGGCGCCGGCGCGAGGGAAACATCCGTTCTAGCCTTAAAGTTTCGCGCCAATCCAAAACTGGCGGCCCCACAACCCCCTGCTCTCTCTTGAAGAAGCAATGCGGGCGCTTGCACCCCCCAAATCGCTGTGCTATACTCCGTTCCCGCCACCCCACATTTAGTGGGTATCGCTTCGCACTTCTCAAGATATAGGGGTGAACGGTGCAGTGCCCACACTGTGGCGCCGTGCAGCACAAGGTGATCGACACACGCGAGACCGGCGACGCCATTCGCCGCCGCCGCCAGTGTGAAGCCTGCAACTTGCGCTTCACCACCTATGAACATATCGCCGCCAACCTGCTCGTCATCAAGAGCGACGGCCGGCGCGAACCGTTCGATCGGCAGAAGCTGCTCTCGGGCATCCAGGTGGCCGCCGCCAAGCGCCCCATCAGCCGCGAGACGATCGAGCGCATCGTCGACCACATCCAGGAGCAGGTGCTGAACACGGGCCGCGTCGAGGTGCCCAGCACGCTCGTCGGCCAACTGGTGCTCGATCACCTGGCGCAGGTGGACCATGTGGCCTATATCCGCTTCGCCAGCGTCTACCTCAACATGCACGACCTGCGCGAGCTGCGCGGCGAGATCGACCGCATCCTGAATCGCGACGACCGAAGCTAGACGCGCTTTGGCGCAGAGACCACTAGCTGTTGTATAGTGGTCGCACCGACCACCTAGCAGTTGTGTCCAAAGGCCGGCCATGCGGGAACCAGCACGCCGCCACGCACGTTGAGAGTGCAGTGCCAGGCCGTCGTAGAGTGCACGGGCGCAGGCAGGCCGGCGCCCGTTCATCGTCAGCCGCTCCCAAACTCGCCCGATTCTGCATCATCACGCGCACCCAGCGCACTGCACACCACTGCACGACGTCGCTCCCTACGCAGCGCCCATCGCAGGCGACAGCTGGTCGCCCCTACAACTGAACCGGACTCCATTCAAGCGCGCCAGTCGCCCACCCGCCCCCCATCTGCGGCGCCGCCCCGGCTGCTTGTCCGTCTACGCATTACGGCAGTGCGCTGCCCCGCCTTCTTGCCCCACGAGCGACCGGCCCCACGCTGGTTCGTGCGCAGAGAGCCCGGCCCGCCATGCCCATGCCGCCCGCAAACCCGCGCGCAACAACGACGTTTGCACGCGGTTTGCAAGCACGCGCCTTTGATTGGCAGCTGTTCCGTCGCCCGCCAACTGTCGCCCATCGTTCTCTCGCCGTCGTCCCACCGCCGACCTGTCTCTACAGTGTCTTCAGAGGTTGAAGAGGAGTCCCGCACATGAGCACCCAAACCGCCGGCACAGAGCCCATCAGCGCACCCGCTACCACGTCTGCGCCGCAGGCAGAAGAGAGCGCCGGCCACAGCAACCCGCATGGCGCCTTCACCGCAATCGAGACCATCAAGGGCGAGCGCCGGCTGATCACCCCGCCCGATTACGTCAGCGATGCCGCCGTCAACCTGCCCGAAAACAGCGTCAAGGTGCTGGAGAAGCGCTACCTGCGCCGCGATATCAACGGCAAGCTGCTCGAAACGCCGGCGGGCATGTTCTACCGCATCGCCTATCACATCGGCAGCGTGGACGGCAAGCAAGACGCCCAGCAGGCCAGCAAGCAGGCCGGCTCGCACGAAGCAAGCGCCCGCACCTTCTACGACCTGCTCACCGAGCGCCGCTTCTACCCCAACAGCCCCACCTTTACCGGCGCCGGCACGCCGCTAGGCCAGTTGGCCGCCTGCTTTGTGCTGCCGATTGCCGACGACATGGGCAAGGCCAGCGACGGCATCTTCAGCACGCTGCGCGTCGCGGCCCTGATCCAGCAGACGGGCGGCGGCAACGGCTTCTCGTTCTCGCGCCTGCGGCCGAAGAACGACGTGGTGCACACCTCGGCCGGCCGCGCCACCGGCCCCGTGGGCTTTCTGCGCGTCTACGACCAGGCCTTCGGCGAGATTGCCCAGGGCGGCAGCCGCCGCGGCGCTAACATGGGCGTGCTGCGTGTGGACCATCCGGATATCGAGGAGTTCATCGAGTGCAAGTCGCAGGAAGGGCAGATTGCCAACTTCAATATCTCGGTGGCGATTACCGACCCCTTCATGCAGGCCGTGCGCGACGACACCGACTTTGCGCTGGTGAACCCGCGCGACGGCCAGGTGACGCGCACCGTGCGCGCACGCGAGCTCTTCGCGCGCATCGTCAAGTATGCGCACCACAACGGCGAGCCGGGCGCGCTCTTCATTGACGCCGCCAACCGCTCCAACCCCGTGCCCCACCTCTACGACCTCGAGGCGACAAACCCGTGCGTCACCGCCGACACGCTGGTCTACACTGCGGCCGGCCTGCGCCGCGCCGGTGAGCTGGCGGCTGAGGGCGGCGCAGTCGAGGTGGTGCTCGACAGCAGGTTCGGGACGGCGGCGCGCAGCCAGGCCTCGCCCGTCTACTACACCGGCGACAAGCCCGTCTTTGCGCTCGAGACGGCCGAGGGCTACACGCTCAAGGCCACGGGCAACCACCGCATCATGACTGCGAGCGGCTGGCGCGAAGTCGGCGAGCTGCAGCCAGGCGACAAGGTGCACGTGCTCAACCGCAAGGGCGGCTTTGGCGCCCAGGGCTCGCTGGAGCTGGGCCGCGTGATGGGCTGGATGCTGGGCGACGGCACGCTCAACATGGCAGAGGGCGCAGCGCTGATGTTCTTCGGTGAGGAGCAGACGCTGGCGCCGCTCTTTGCCGGCTACGTCGAGGCGATCGCGGGTGAGCTTCCCCACCACAACACCTTTGCCCCCACGCGCACCTACGCCGTGGGCGTGCAGACGCTGCCCGAGCGCGCCGAGTCGCGCGTCGTCTCCACCCGCCTCAAGGAGCGGCTGGCGGCGCTGGGCTTTACAAGCAAGGAGCAGCTGCCCGAAGTGCTCTTCAGCGGCAGCGAGGAGATGCAGCGCGGCTTCCTGCAGGCGCTCTTCGGCGCCGACGGTACGGTGCTGGACGACGTCGCGAAGGGCGTGAGCGTGCGCCTCTGGTCGGCCAACGCCGAGCTGCTGCGCGACGTACAGCGGCTGCTTCTCAACTTCGGCGTCTTCAGCAAGCTCTACCAGAACCGCAAGCAGGCCGGTTACAAGGGCATGCCCAACGGGCGCGGCGGCGAGTCGATGTACTTCACTCGCGCCGGCCACGAGCTGACAATCAGCAAGGCGAACCTGCTTGCCTTCCGCGACGAGATCGGCTTCGTTTCGGCGCCCGATGCGCCCTCGGCCAAGCAGCGGAAGCTCGAAGCGGCGCTGGCCGCCTACGGGGCGCGCGGCCCCTATGCTGAGAACTTCGTCGCCACCGTGGCGGCGGTGCGCCCGCTGGGCGTGCAGGCCGTCTATGACCTGACGGAGCCGCTCACCCACTCGTTTGTGGCTAACGGCATCGTCGTCCACAACTGTGGTGAACAGTGGCTGGGACCGTACGAAAACTGCTGCCTCGGCTCGATCAACCTGGCGACGCACGTTACCACCGATGGCGCCGGCGTGCGCGTGGTGGACTGGGAGCTGCTGCGCCGCTCGATCCGCGAGAGCACCCGCTTCCTCGACAACGTGGTGACGGTCAACGCCTATGTGCCCGGCGTGCCGCAGGTGGCCGAGGCCGCCTATCGCGCCCGCCGCATCGGCCTCGGCATCATGGGCTTGGGAGACCTGATGTACGAGCTCGGCATCCGCTACGGCTCGGACGAGGGGCAGGAGTTCGCCGCGCAGGTGATGGAGTTCGTGCGCTTCCACTGCATGCAGCAGAGCATCGAGCTTGCCGAGCAGCGCGGCCCCTTCCTTGCCTTCAGCGGCAGCATCTATGACGACGCCCGCCCTGGCGGCATGGCCTGGCAACCGCCGACGCCGCTGCAGCCCTTCACGCGCGACTGGCAGCGCCCCGCCCTCGACTGGAGCACGATCAGCGCCGGGATTCGGGCGCACGGCATCCGCAACGCCGCACAGACCACCGTCGCGCCCACGGGCACCATCGCCACCGTCTGCGGCATCGAAGGGTACGGCTGCGAGCCGGTCTTTGCGCTGGGCTACGTGCGCCACTTCAAGGATGGCGACCGCAACGTCGAGTTGGCCTACACCAGCCCCCTCTTCGAGCGCGAGCTGCTGGAGACGGAGCTGAGCGACGACCGCCGGCAGGAGATTCGCCAACATGTGGCCTCGTTCGGCTCCTGCCAGGAGCTGACCGACCTACCCGCTGCCATGCGCCACACCTTCGTCGTCAGCAGCGACATCAGCGCCCGCGAGCATGTGCTGATGCAGGCGGCGATTCAGGCTTTTGTCGACAACAGCATCAGCAAGACCTGCAACTTCCCCGAAGGCGCCAGCGAAGACGACGTGGCGCAGGCCTACATGCTGGCCTGGGAGAGCGGCTGCAAGGGGCTCACCGTCTATGTCACGGGCAGCCGCCAGGAGGTAGTGCTCGAGACCAAGGCCACCAAGGCGCGCAAGGAGGGGCCGGCCGAAGCCGCGCCGGTGCTCAACGGCAGCGCAAACGGCCATGCCGAGTACACAAACGGCGCCGCCCATGCCAACGGCGCCGGCAGCGAACTGGTCTCACCCATGCACGTCAAGCGCCCGCGCCCGCAAAAGCTGCGCGGCGCGACCTACCGCAAGGACACGCCCCTGGGCCAGGCCTACATCACCGTCAACAGCGACGAGCAGAACCAGCCCTTCGAGGTCTTCCTGAACGTGGGCAAGGCCGGCAGCGAGGTGGCCGCTGTCAGCGAGGCGATGGGCCGTCTGATCAGCCTGGTGCTGCGCATGCCGGGCAACCTGGCGCCCAGCGAGCGGCTGCGCTGGGTGATGGACGAGATGGCAGGGATTGGCGGCGCGCGCCCGCTGGGCTTCGGCATCCGTCGCGTGCGCAGCCTGCCCGACGGCGTCGCTCAAGTGCTGGCCGAGCACCTTTCGGAGCTGCCCGAGCAGCCCGAAGAGACCCCCGCCGAGCAGTTGGCGCTGCCCATCGGCCAGAAGAACATCGGCGACATCTGCCCCGAGTGCGGCGAAGCCAGCTTCCTCAACATCGAGGGCTGCCGCAAGTGCCACACCTGCGGCTATAGCGAATGCTGATCGACTGACGCGCCATTTCTCCGCAACACAAAACGAGACCGGCCCGCGCGGGCCGGTCTCGTTCGTATTCCTATAGAACTGGTTGATACGCGGCGATCGGTTACCTGTCTCGGAAGGTCCCGATCTCCGACTCTTTGATGCGACCTTCCCGAGCACGCAGACAACGCCCCCATCACATAAGTGCCCTGCCGATGCCGAGCTGCTGGAACGTACTACCAAAGGAGCTATAGGGTAATGACGACATAGCGTAGCCTGCTGTCACGAACGTGGCGAGCAGTGCAGCTGGTATACGGCTCCAGTTCACCCAAGCAACGGTTGGCGTCATCCTCTGACATTGGAGAAACCTCTGATATCTTGGTCCGACCCAGGGTGTTGAACGATGTGCCAATCCTCAACCCAGCTCTGTCAGTCAATAGCCAACGATCGTGCACCGGAGAAGTGCCATTGGGTTCAAGGTCAGCAATGACGATTCTTGTTGGCGGAGGCAGCTCAACGCTTAGCGTCTTCCACTGCTCGAGGTATGCACTCTCCAATGGAATCTTTACTCGTGCCGATTGGTGATGATGTTTACTGGTTAGCACAGTCACCTCACATTCCGGACCAACGGCATGTGCGCTCCGTACAAGCCACAGTTCCTCCGGCCCAAAGTAAGGGTCTGCAACCACAAGGAAGGTGCTTAGGTGTTGCGCAAGCCAGTCCTTGATTGTGGCCTGCGCGCTTCTCAGCTCGTCAGGCCTAAAGAGCAGGCTTGCTGACGTACCGCGTTTGTGTGCGCTCTCTCTCCATTGAGCTGCCCTTGAATTGCCGGAGCCCACTGCTTCAATCAGCGAACTAACCTGAAGTAGAGAGCTGTAAATGGTCCTAAGGATCTTCACTTGATCTGAAGCCAGTCGTGGTAGCGATCGAAGTGAAGCAATCCAAAGCGCATAGAATGGATACGCTGTGGCAACTGACAACCGAGACGCCGAAGCAGAGAAGTTCGCCAAAGCGGCTCTAGCTGTTGACGTAGAAAGTCGACCAGAATTCAGTTCGCCAAACAATTCCCACGCGATCTTCATTAGTTCTATGTCGCTGGCCTCGTTGCTTTCTAGTCGCACTCGGTTGCGGTCCTCGACTAGCTTTTTCTTAACGGCATCTAGCCTCTTTTTGACGTCACGTCGATCGAGCGCCTTTAGCCTAGCTTGATCGTCATCGAGAAGGGAGGCGAGTGAGGCTGCCAGATCGTCACTGAACTTGTGTGCAAGATCAATGAGGTCGCTCTGACACTTCTTAACTTGGGCTTGGTTGCTGCCATTGGCATCCCGGATGGCACTTTGGAGCATATCCTGTGCCATTCGGTTATCGATGTCCCATGCGGCCTTAGCTAGCGGCTCGTATCTATCAATCCTGTCAAGTGTTACTGTTATGGCTTCGACTTCGCGTCTTGCCAGTTCAATTGTGGCTCTTCTGTGGTCAGTCTGATTATCTGGCATAAACTGCGCCAAATAAGCTAGTACAAGGGCTCTATCTGCCGTATTCGGTACTTGGTGTGCCGCTGCTACCAGGTCTAGCCATGACTGGATAGAGTCGCGCGATATTCGCAGGATCTGTGCTCTGCAAATGAGGGAATATCCTGCGTGTTCGATGAAGCCTTTGCGGGGCAACAACTTGTCGACAATGGAAGTGAGTCTATCCGTTATGATCTTGCGCTGAGTCGAAGTCAGCTTATTGCGGTTACTTGGTGACGCGATTGCTCCCGCTAGCAACTCAATCAGGTTGTATAGAGTCATGTCCGAAACTGCAGAATCCAAGAGATGACAGACTGAAAGTACTTTGTCGAAAGTGACATCAAAGGCGCCGCTCTTAGCAGATGCTGAGGGCTCTCTCAGTGCCAATTCGCCAAGAACTAACAAAGCGGTTTCAGAAGTGACAATGTCGCGTTGTTCCTCTGGCAGTTGATTGACTAAGTTTGTTGCATAAATCGGCTCCATAGGATAAAGACACGGGATAGCATACGCTAACGCACTATACCAGCTTGCCAAGTCAGTGACCTGTAGGGCATCGAGAATCGGCTCTATCTTGTTCTTATAGATCCTCAATGCGTTCTCCCGCGACCCGTCTGCATACAGTCTGCTCGCCAAACATGCCCACACAGAACATCGACGTACCTGCGAAGGCATTCTGGCCACTACATCATCGAACTGGTCAATGCTGTCGGTATCGGAAAGGCCGCTTTTCATCAGTGCAGCAAGTGCCATCGCTGCCAAGTGTAGGCAGGCGCTGAGATCCGTTGCCGCATCGGCAGTGCTAATTCCGGTACTCTCCCGTACTTCGTGCGCGGCCTTAATATACTCCTGTGCTTCTTGACGATTCACGGTAGTCAGTTGAGCGGCAATCTCATAACCAATGCTAAAGCGTCGCCAAGCTGAGTCGACTAGGTACCATGACTCTCTCAGGTCGGCAAGTAGTTTTTCAACGCTTGCCCTAGATATGGCAGAGTCCAATTTCCCTGCAGTCTGCACTGCCAACGCGATATCCTCGCATCTATCCTCCATGTCAGTAGGAAAATCGCTAAGGGGCTTGAAACCTGCCAGCACTCTCTGGACTTCCTCCGTAAGCGTTTCCGCTGATGCGAGCCGCCGCCGAAGCATTGATCTCGCCTGTGTGCCTGCTCCGACGCCTTGTATTTGGGTAATAGCGCTGTCGACTTTCGCCAGGTCGAGTAGGTGGTCTGGTGTTCTGAGCAAGCTGTCGACTATTTCTAGCCGCGCACTATCTCTCCGCACCCGGGTGTTCAGCTTGTGAGCCAGCGCCAAGCAGTAGTCCGATCGCGTGCAAGACAGAGCCCGCAGTACGTTCCTTACGCCGTAAAGATGCTCTGCACCGTCACTCAGAACTCGTGTGATCATATCGTCAAGCGTCGCAAGCGCATTAAGGCCATGTAGCTCATCCAGCTGGCCGCCTGGATCGATCTTGTCTAGCGCCTCAACGATCCTAGCCATTGAAGCTGCCTTGGTTGCAGAGTCCCCCTTCATTTCCAGTACATATAGGTAAATGTCGCTAATCCGCTCACCGGCTTTATCGAGACTTAAGGTGGATTCTACTTCAGCTAGTACTAGCTGAAGCCTTACATACTCCTCTGCCGGCCCGTTTCTTTCGGCAGTCCCCCTAATGCCGTCAAATCGGGCCAGTAGGCTAGACCGAGCAGCTTGATTGTCAACGTGCACCAAAGGAGTAGCGATTCTCCGCAATACGGTAGCGTTCACTCCATAATTCGTGGCGCGCGATATCGTATCAAGTGCATACTCGATGACTTCACGGTTGCCCTCTGCATCTGGGTTTGCAGATGCCCACCGTGTAAGCAGGAAAACACGTTCTTCTATATCTTGTAGACTTTCAACTTGAGCCAGTAATTGCGGAGCACTGTAGTCGGCAAGGAATAATGAAACAGCTGAAGAGAACCTCCTTGCGTCGGCATCGACAATCCTGGCACGCGCGGTGTCCGCGACTTGAGGCTCAGCGATTCCGTGACTCACGGCGACGCGCGCATCAAGCGAAAAGCGAGCCAATGCCCAGTCGATCGAGGAACGCCCTGTTTCATCACTTTTTGCACTCTCAACTAACTCAATTGCTAACTCGGGAACTGTATAGAGAAGATTGCACGCTATCTCGATTACTCGGTCGCTATCTAGGCCAGTGAAGTCGGTCTTCCGATACCAGTACTTGATGAGTTCTACTAGCGCTGGCTCGAGCGGGTTGTGCTTCTCTTGCTGAATGCGACCGATTATTGCAAGAGCATTGAGCCTGCTTTCAGATAGAGTGGCGCCCAGAGCAAGCTGTAATGCATACTCTGCATCTCCGAACAACACTCTGGCTCGAACTTCGCTCTCTAGAGCATCAGCAATGTCAAGATCGTTGAGAGCGGAACGTGTTAGGCAGAGCCTAACCATGTCTGCCTCGCGCTCGACCTGAGCTGCCGCCTCAACTCCGAGAGCCAACTGACGGAGTGCTGGGGCAATCCCGCCCGTGACGTTGACCATTGCCTGAACGGTTTCAGGTCCGAGAAAGTCGATGAGTTGATTGAGATTACCGCTCTCTTGAAGTAAGGTTGGCAAGTAGCGAAGCGTGAGCGGCCCTTTCGGATTGGCTAGCAGCTGCGTAATGATAAGTTGGGTAGCCGTCTCGTTCCAGCCAGACAGTCTGGATGCCGCATACTTCCGAAAAGGTTCCGACACGAACTGAATTACGTTAGTTCGATCATCTATGGAAAGGAACTTCAGACGAGCGCATAGCTCTGTTAAGTAGCTTTCCGTGGTGCCTGTTATTACTGCCAATGAGTGCTGGTCTAGTATCAGAAGCTTGTATGCAATTATTGCAAGAACTAAGCACTCCTGATTATCCTTCTCATTAACCGCTTTCCATTCCATGTCGAATAGTTTAGGCAGTTTCTCGGACATCGAGTCGATGAAATCTGGTATAGACACACCGCTAATTAGGATTCTACGGATAGACTCAAGAATACCTGGATTGCCCTTAGCATGGCGATGAACGTCTGCAAGCTGCCTGTGCTCAAAGCCAAAGCCATCAAAGTATCTGCGAGTTTCGTCAAGAGAGAAGCCAGTTAGGGGAAACTCCTTGACCTTGGTCCTCTCAAGTAGGTCCGTTGGTAACATGTCCTTGTCAATAGCTAACAAGAACCTAAAGTGCTCAAGGCCAATTGGTAAGGTATCAACCAAGAGAAAGTCAATGAGGTGCCTAGACGTCGAAGGCAAGTCTCCTAGACCGTCAATGACAAAGTAGAGTGGCCCTCTTTGGTTCTTTGCATACCGTTGAAGCTGGCCTGTGTGCATACTAAGGTATCTTCGATCTACATCTGCGCTAGGTGTCAGTTCCTCCTTGTGCAATAGCCAGCTTACTTGGTTGAAAAGGTCATTCCGTATGTAGTCATGCTCGAGAGCGGGCCTGCTCGCTACCTGCAGAAAGTGCGATATTGTGCATTCCGGATGCGCTCGCGTAAAGGCCGCAAGCAAGGTTGTCTTGCCTATTCCGTCCGGACCCTCAACACACACAATGTGGGCGTCTCCCTCAAAGAACCGCTCTATTGATAGTACCTTGTTATCGGCTTCAATAAAGTGGGTAGGAGCTGCCGGCAAAGAAATGCACGCGGCCGCCAGCGACATTAGGGTTTGCTGAGCCACTATTACCTCCTTGAACTGAATCCGGCGAAACAAGAGCACTTAGAGCACCTAACAAAACAAGGATTACAGACGGTAGGTGGTGCAGGGTGGTAGGCTTTGGACATGGCCAAACCACTCGTGAGTGATGAACTGTGGGCAATCATCGAGCCCTTGCTGCCGCCCGAGCCACCCAAGCCCAAGGGCGGACGCCCGCGTATCAACGACCGTGCTGCCTTAACTGGCATTGTCTTTGTGCTCAAGAGCGGCATCCCGTGGGAGATGCTGCCCCAGGAGATGGGCTGTGGCAGCGGCATGACCTGCTGGCGCCGTCTGCGTGACTGGCAGCAGGCAGGCGTCTGGCAGCAGTTGCACCTTCTGCTGCTTGAGCGGCTGCAGGCCGCTGGACAAGTCGACTGGTCGCGCGCTTGCCTGGATTCGGCCAGCGTGCCGGCCAAAAAGGGGGCGCGCAGACTGGCGCCAATCCCACCGACCGCGGTCGACCCGGCAGCAAGCGCCACCTGGTCGTCGACCGCCAAGGCATTCCGCTAGCCATCCGTCACTCAGGCGCCAACCTGCATGACTCAAGGATGCTCGAGGAGATGGTGGATGCCATCCCGGCGTTGAAAGGGCGGCGGGGACGACCCCGCCAGCGGCCCACCAAGCTGCACGCCGACAAGGGCTACGACTATCCCCGCTGTCGGCAAGCGTTGCGCAAGCGGGGCATCCTCCCCC